>JAEEGL012056288.1_pt1 | contig 35824 bp, 32 predicted proteins | sample 9134231 | NCBI WGS metagenome assembly JAEEGL01 (sample SAMN16246548, study PRJNA631951) | gut metagenome | biome: gut microbiome; feature: rumen; material: fiber-attached | host: Bos | place: Iran: Karaj | collected 2018-10
GCTTGATGGCTCGTTTGTATTCCAATTAGTGTAGCTCCATGTTTCACCTGTTACCCATTTCCAATCAGAATCTTTATATCCACCAATCCATGCATTGTGTGAATCGTTTAATGTTTTTACAAAATCTGCTTCGCCTTGTGTTGTAATTGTTGCTAAGTATCCTCCAACTTTTTCACAATATGCTTTTGCATCATCCCAAGATTTATTTCCTGAAAAATAATAATATGTATGTCCATTGTATGTTTTTGCATCAGATGGAATATCTTTTACTGGAGTTACTGTAGTAGATGATGTAACTTTAACATCTATATCTATTACTTCTTTTCCATTTTTAAATCCTCTTAGCATTGTTGCGCCAACTTTTAATCCATATACCTTGTTGTTTTCAACTTTTGCTATTGTTGCATCATCGCTTGTCCAAGATATTGTAGCTAGGTCTGTTCCTTCTACTCCGGTTAGTTCTAGATCTTTTCCTACTTCTACTTCTAATTTCATGTATGAAGGTGATACAGTGTCACTTCCTGAAACAGTGTATCTAAACTTATCTATAGTTTCTCCAACCTTTGCCCATAAAACATAATGTTTATCATAATTTGTTGTATTTGTTATTTCAAAATTTCCATCTACTGCTTCCATCCAGTTAGCATTGTTATATGATGGATATTGTGCATCGGCTTGGCTTATTAAAGAACTTTCTGTTGCTTCGTATTGGTTTGTCATTGCTTCTAATTCATCTTTTAACTGATATGCTCTTTGACGCTCTTCTTGAGTAGCTGTGCCATTATTTACTTTTTCCATCAATGGTTGATATATTGCATACTTTTCATCAAATCTAGCTCTATAATCATTATATGCTGTTCTTGCTTGTTCATAAAGGTTCTCTATTGTATTAAATTGAGAATCAGTCATTGATAATGCTTGATAATAAATCTTTTCATTGTTTGTGTTACCACTTACAGTTATTTTACCTTGTCCATTTGTGATTAGTAATGGAAAATTAATTGTTACTGCCGCAAATGAATTTACGCAAAATAATAAGGTAGCTAACAATGTTACAACTATTGTTGATATAATTTTTACTTTTGTATTTTTCATATTTCTTCTCCTTTTTTACATCACTATAATTCTATCAATATAATAATACGTAGTAAACCGTGGATTATTAAATGAAATATAATTGTAAAATTTAAACACTTTTTTTGTGATTTTTTCTCAAATTTTTCCATTGTTTTGTTTGCTATTTTTATCATTTTATTTTTATCCCTATCTTCAATCCCTTGTTCTATAACGTTTTGCGGTTTTCTGGTTTTTCACGCTAAAAATCCTTATTTTTCAATGTTTTTAGGTTACATAATTGTAAAAAATCGCTGTAAACCTTAAAAAATGGTGGGTTGCGCTTGACAATAGCTATAAAATTTGCTAAATTAAGCGTGTACAAAAGATAGCAAAAATTTAGATTTTAATTAGGAGGTTTGTTATGAATAAATCTGAATTAGTAGAAGCTATAGCTAAGAAAACAGGCTCTAGCAAGAAAGCTGCTGAAGCAGCATTAGACGCTGCAGTTGATTCAATCAGCGTAGCATTAAAGAAAGGTGATAAAGTTCAATTAGTTGGATTTGGATCATTCGATGTTAAGAAGAGAAGTGCTAGAAAAGGAAGAAATCCTCAAACTGGTGCTGAAATGAAAATTCCTGCAAAGAAAGTTCCAGTATTCAAAGCTGGAAAAGCTTTAAAGGATGTTGTAAATCATAAATAATTTGATTTAAATATTCAAGACTTCACCTCGGTGAAGTCTTTTTTATTTTGATTTTTGCATAAAAAAGAGAGAGTAGAAAATCTACTCTCTTTTGTTTTGGTGGGCGACCGGGGGATCGAACCCCGGACCTTCTGATTAAGAGTCAGCTGCTCTACCAACTGAGCTAGTCACCCATAAAGTATAATAGCAATTTGTTTGCACTTTGCTATTATACAACGCTTTTTCTAAAGTGTCAATAAATTTATTTTAAATTAATTTCAATATCTCTTAATCCATCTGTGTTTAATTTCTCGTATTTAACTCCACAAGCATCAAATAATCTTCTTGCAGCTATGTTATTTGCTGATGTTGCATATTTATCTGATAAGAATACTACATGCTTAATTCCAGCTTGGATTACTATTTTTGCGCATTCGTTGCATGGGAATAATGTTACATATAATGTACTGCTTTCTAATTCTCTTCTATTTCCTCTGTAATTTAAAATTGCATTTAATTCTCCATGACAAACATATGGATATTTAGTTTCTAATTCTTCTCCATCTCTTGCCCATGGAAAATCATCATCATTAAATCCATTTGGAGCTCCATTGTATCCTATTGATAAAATTCTATTGTCGGCTGAAACGATACATGCACCAACTTGTGTTGATGGATCTTTACTTCTCATTGCTGATAACTTAGCAATTGCCATAAAGTATTCATCCCATTTTAAATAATCTTCTCTTTTTTTGTTTTTATCTTCGCTCATTTTATTTCCTTTCTAAATAAAAACATTTTTATTTTCTTCGCTAAAATCACTAAGATATTAACATATATCAAAATTTTTTACTAGACTTTTTAATAAACCAATATTATAATTTTATTGAAATGATTATTTTGAAGGAGATATTATGGTTGGCGCTTTATTAGAACAAATTAGAAAAGACAGAAAGATGTCTAAAACAACACTTTCAGACCTTACAGGAATCAACGTTGGGCACTTAACACACATTGAAAAAGGTGAGAGAAACCCTAGTTTAAAAGCTTTAATTTCTATTTGTAACGCTTTAAAAATACCATATCAGCCCATTATTAGAGCATTCGAATTTGAACTAGATGAAGATCAAAAACACTACGATGCTCCAGCTCATATAAACTACAATTCAATCCCTGTTTTTTCATCTATTAAAGGATTCTCAAAATGTCCAAAGGCTTTTTATAATGCCTCTTTTGCTATCAAAGCCTTTGATAAAAACATGGAAGAAAAAATTCCTGCTGGGACAATAATGTACATCGAAGAGAATTCACCTTTATCTAATAGAGATATTGGGTTGTTTAATTATAATAATTCACTAATTGTTAGAAGATTCATTATTCGTAAGCACGATGTTGTTTTGAGAACAGACAATGATGAAATTGAAGATATTGTTTTAGACAATGACGATAATTATTTTATAGTTGGTAAAATTCTTGGCATTAACAATCCAAAAGAGAATAAGTTCATCGTTTTCTAGTTAGATTTCATAAGTATTACACGACTTTTACAATTCAATGTCATTTGACATTTTCACTTGCTATAAATTACCAATTAAATTATAATCGATTTATAATTATTGAGGAGAGATGGCAGAAATGGAATTAGAACCAAATATTTTTTTCAACACTGATAAGTTAGTTGAAAATGATACTGTTAAAATTTCATATATGGGTTATTTCTTTCAGAGAGGTGATGAAAAAGTTACATTGCATTATGGCTTTGGAAACGAATGGCATGACCTTAATGAAATCGAAATGGAGAAGACAGAGTTAGGTTTTCAAGCTAAATTCCAAATCGTTGGAACAGACGAACTTCACTTATGTTTTATGAGTGATAAAGGTGACTGGGATAACAAATTTGGTCAAAACTTCAACTTTGAAGTTAAGCCTTGCGAGAAAGCTTTAGCAATTATTCCAAACCAACAAGAGATTGTTTCTTATAAACTAACACCTTCTTATATTTTCTTTAAGAAAGTTAAGTTAGCATTCTATAAGACTTTCAAGTATATTCCAAGAATTCTTGGTTTCGGAAAATATGCAGCTCAAGATGATATGAATTATTAGTAAATTGACAAATAAATAGATTGTTTAAGCCATGGTAAAACATGGCTTTTGTTTTTCATAATTTATTAACATTTTTAATCAAAATAGTTGACATTGCCCCTAGAATATAGTACAATGTCAATTGTTCGCAGTGCGAAACATGAGGTGGGTACAACATGAGTCATTAGCTCAGTTGGTAGAGCACTTGACTTTTAATCAAGTTGTCCGGGGTTCGATTCCCCGATGGCTCACCATTATACGGCCCCGTGGTCAATCGGTTAAGACATCGCCCTTTCACGGCGGAGTGATGGGTTCGACTCCCGTCGGGGTCACCATATATGCCACTTTAGCTCAGTTGGTAGAGCAACTGACTTGTAATCAGTAGGTCGTCCGTTCAAGTCGGACAAGTGGCTCCATTTTTAAAGGTCTCTAAGCTTTAGAATTGCTATTGCTTTCAGGCTTTTTTCTTTTGTCTTTTTTTAGTTTAACTAATGTGTTATAATTCTATTGTATTTAATATTTTAGTAAGGAGATATTATGGAACAAAAAGTATCTATTGTTACTGGCGGTTCAAGAGGCATTGGTGCTGAGATTTGTAGAAGACTTGCAAGTCTAAACTATAACGTTGTCTTATGCTACAACAATTCAGAAGAAAGTGCTAAAGCTATTGCTGAATCACATGATAATATTTTTATTTATAAAATAGATGTTTCTCAAGCAGATCAAATCAAAGCATTAATCGATTGGACTTATGAGAAGTTCGGAAGAATTGACTTGTTAGTAAACAACGCAGGTGTAGATATGTTCTCACCTATTCAAGATTATTCAAACGAAGAAATCGACAACTTGTTAAAGACAAATCTATACTCATATATATGGGCTTGCAGAGATGTTTCTAAATATATGATCGGTCAAAAGTATGGAAATATAATTAATATATCTTCTGTATTTGGACAAACCGGAGCATCTTGTGAATCAATATATTCAGTCAGCAAGGCTGGAATTGATGGATTAACTAAATCACTTGCAAAAGAACTTGGATTATCTAACATCAGAGTAAATAGTATTGCCCCAGGATTAATTGATACAGATATGAATGCAAGATTAGACGAGGATGAAAAGCAAGCGTTTATAGAAGATGAAATTCCACTTGGAAGAATTGGAACTCCAGCAGACGTTGCAAACGTCGTTGAGATGTTAGAAAAATGTGACTATATAACTGGTCAAGTAATTAACGTTTCAGGCGGATGGGATAAATAAAATAGGCATAATAAAAAGTAGGCATAAGCCTACTTTTTTTGTTTTATAAATTAATCTTTCTTGTTTAAAGCTTCTACTACTTCATCTACATCAACATAGTGAACTGCGCAAGCTTCTTCTAATGTCTCATATGCTGAAACAGGGCATTCTAAACAATGCATTCCTACATCTAATAATATTTGTGCTTTCTCTGGCATGTGTTCAAGAATTTCATGTATTTGTGTTTCTTTAGTTACTTTGAATTCATCCATTGTCTTCTCCTTGTCTAAATTTGTTTTAAAAACAATTTATATTACTTATTACAATTTATTATTTAAAATACTGTCTAACAATGTATTTTGTTGACTTACAAATAGTACCACATTTGCTTGTAAAAGTCTAGACAAAACCAAAAACTCTAACTATAATGCGCATTATTGGAAGAGGTGATTTTTATTTTTATCATTCTATTTTTTATCGTTTTAATCTTAAATTTGCTCGTCTGTCTTTTCTCTTTTTACTATTTAATTCATGTAAAACTATTTCATAATCTGCAAGGTTCAAAGTTAAAATTAAAACTCAACAAGGAAGGTTCATAATTGAAATTTTTTATATTTATTTTCTCTGTTTTTTGTTCTCTAATTATTTCATTGTTCTTCTTGTTGTTTTTTAAAGATGTCTTACTGAGCACTGCTTTTCAGTTTCCTGACATTAAAATCTTAGACTTCTTTGTTTCCGATCAACAAGTCTGGAATATAGTAAAATTAGTGTTTGTATCTAGTCTTTTTGTATCTAATTTTTTCATTTTTCATTTCATAATTAATAAATTCTTTAAAACGCAAGATGACACTTCTATTTCAAAAGCCCCTGATTTTGGATTACTTATAGGCAAAGATTTAAACAATAATAATATCTATATTCCCGAAAAAAGTATGTATCAAAACATCTTAGTTGTTGGCTCTATCGGATCTGGCAAAACATCTTCTGCAATGTATCCTTTTACAAAACAATTAATGAAATATAAGAGCAGTATTGAAAAAGAAAAGCTAAGCTTTTTAATTCTTGATGTTAAAGGTAATTACTATTCTAAAGTTTTGGATTTTGCTAAACAATTCAATCGTTTAGATGATGTTGTTGTAATTGAATATGGTGGTGATTTTAAATACAACCCTTTAGACAAGCCTGATTTAAAACCTTCTGTGTTAGCTAATAGATTAAAAACCATAATGCTTTTATTTTCTCCTAATAATACAGAATCATATTGGTTAGATAAGGTTGAACAAGTTTTAGAAAGTTGTATAGTTCTTTTACGAGCCGCTTATGATGGATATCTATCTTTTTATGAACTGCACAGACTCGTCTGTGATAAAGATTACTACGTTATAATTAAAGACTTGATTAGAACCAACTTTAATAAAGGTCTTTATGACTCTGGTCAGTGTTATGCAATCTATCATAGTTTCGAATTTTTAGACTCTGATTACTTTTCTTTAGATGATAGAACCTACAACTTGTTGAAGTCTGAAATCATCAGAATTACGAATTGTTTTGTTTCAAATTACAAGGTTAAACAAACTTTTTGTCCAGCTAAAGCAGAAGAGAATTTCTATGGTTTTGATGATGTTTTAGAAAACGGAAAGATTGTTGTTCTAAATATGAATGTCGCCGAGTATAAGAACTTAGCTAAAATTATCGCAGCTTATTTAAAACTTGATTTTCAAACTGACGTCTTAAAACAACTAAGTAAAAAGTCTAGTAAAAACATTCGCCCTAGTGTATTTATTTCAGATGAATATCAAGAATATGTTACCTCTTCCGATGCTGATTTTTACTCACAATCAAGAGAATCAAAATGTATAAATATTGTTTCTACGCAGAGTTATACTTCCATTTTGAATACCATAAAAGATCAATCGTCAACTAAAGTAATTATTCAAAACTTGGTTAATAAACTGTGTTTTAGAACTGATGATATTTTTACAATCGAAGACTTACAAAAGCAAATTGGAAAAGAGGAAAAAAAGAAAGTTTCGAAAACTTATTCAGAAAGTTCTAAAGAAAGCAAATACGATGTTATACATAAGAATTTTATTTCTTCTCAAGGAAATATCTCTGAAAGTATTAATACATCCTACCAGAACGATTATGTCTTTGACTCTAATTTCTTTACTCAAACACTAAAATCCTTCCATTGCCTCGGTTTTCTTTCTACTGGTGATGAGATTTTAAAACCACAACAATTACAAATGATTCCATATTTCAAGGAGGACTCAAATAATGAAAAAACATAAAACTCTTATCAAAATATTTTTTATTACTTTGTTAATTTTTACTTATACGAATGTTGTTTACGCGGCAAACGCTGACGTTATAGCCAAACTAAGCAACGCTTTTAAAACTATAAAGATTTGGCTTTTTTCTATTGCGACACCAGCTGCGGCAGTATCTATTACTGTTGGTTTGTTTATGAAAAAATTTAGTTTTGGTGATGAAGAAAAAATGCGAACCTCAAAAAAGATAATTAGAGGTACATTTATTTCTTATGGGTTAGTAATCCTTTTAGATTTGATATTAGCAGCTGTTGAGTCACTTCTTGCATAGGAGGATATAGTGGATTCATCACAATTATCTGAAATTATAATACAAACAATTAACCAAATTTTTAGCACATTATTCTCTTCCATTGATAACAATCTCTATGGTAATCTAGATAGTTTAGTCTTTATTAAAAATGATATTCTAAGTGGTTCTATCTTCAAGAATTTACTTGGTTCAAACACTTTAAGTGGACTCGTTTACTTGGCTGACGCAATGCTTGCCGGTATATTACTTTACTATGTTATAAGATATTTTTATTCTAATTTCGTTGATGCCAAAATAGAAGCACCTCATCAATTTTTATTAAAGTTTTTAATTTTTGCTTTTGCTATAAATGGCTGTTACCTAATAATTGAACAAATAATAAATATTAACTTTTTTATCTCGTCTTCGATTCAAGAACTTGGAAAAAATTCAACCGGATTAAATATATCCTTTTCTCAAGTCCTTATCAACACCAACAGATTTATTGGTAACGATATTTCTAGTACAAATTTCTTATCTTTTGATGGTATATTAAAAAGCTTCATTTCGGTTGGTTTAATAGGATTGGCGCTAAATTATTCTCTGCGATTTATACTTCTTCAAGTCTTAATTCTTTTTGCTCCTTTTGCCATTTTAAGTTTGATGACTTCTTCTACTTCGTGGATTTTCCAAGCCTGGAGTAAATCGTTTTTATCTCTATTAATCGTTCAAATTTTTGTTCCTATAGTAATTGTAGTCATCTTCAGCATCGACTCTAACAATAAAGTTTTGTTTGTTGGTGGAATCTATGTACTATCTAAAATAAATAGTTATGTTAAAGAAATCTTTGGAGGTATAAGTTCTGAAATCTCCGGAAGCATCCCTATGATGACAAATTTAGTAAAATAGAAAGGACTTTATGAAATTTATTATTCCTAGAAACTATAATTATCATTTAAAAATACTTGGTGTAATTGATTATCCTACTGCTCTTTTTAATTTAGTTATTCTGGCGTTACTTTGGATGACACTTTCTCCACTTTTTCCGAACATATTGCGGAAAACAGCAGTTGTAATTATTCTATATTTACCTTTATTGTTGATAACCATAGTCGAAAGTCAAAACGAAAGCCCTGTTTATAGAATTTATTACATTCTAAAGTTTTTATTGAAACCCAAGATTTATCTATATATGTGAGTTTTATGTAAACTTGCTAAGTTTTAATTTTTATTGTAAATTGACCTTGTAGATGATATAATACAAACACTAAAATTTTGGAGGAAAAACAATGAAAATTGAACAAGGTGAATCTTCTTTAATTTCATCATCAACTTCTATTTCTGATTTATTCTTTACCGAATATTTATCACAAGCCAATGGTGACTTTGTTAAAGTTTATATGTACTTATATTTCATTTCTAAGTACAATAATGACTTGAAGATTAATGATTTAGCAAAGAAATTAGAATTGCCTTTAAAGACTATTCAAGATGCTTTAAAGTATTGGGAAGAACAAGGCCTATTAATAAGAAAAGGCCAAGGATTCTTTTTAACAAACATTTTAGAAATAGAAATTCAAAAATTGTACAAACCAAAAGTTTCATTGTCTCCAGAAAATATGAAAGCTATTTCTGATAATAGAATCAGATCTAATGCTATTACAGCTATTAACGATGAGTTTTTCCAAGGAGTTATGTCTCCAAGTTGGTATGGTGATATTGACCTTTGGTTTAAGAAATATAACTTTGATGAAGAAGTAATGATTGCTTTATTTAGATATTGTTTCAATCGTTCTGCTTTAAATAGAAATTATGTAGCAACAGTTGCAAGTGCTTGGAACAAGAGTAAAATTCAAACTTTTGCAGATCTAGATGCTTACTTCCAAAAGCAAGAAAAACTAAATGTTCAATGCAAGGATATAAAGAAAAAATTAAGATTAACACGTAATCTATCAATGTTTGAAGAAGCCTATGTTGAAAAATGGATTATGAATTATGGTTATGATTCTAATGTTATTGATTTAGCTTTAATGAAAACAACATCTAAATCTAACCCTTCTTTTGAATATATTGATAAGTTAATTTCTGATTGGCATGAAAAGAATTTCAAGACAGCCGATCAAATTAAAAAGTACTTAGATAACAAGAAAAATCTACCTGTTCAAAAGGATACTAAAACAAGCAAAAATTCTAAAACAGTTAATCATAGTTTTAAAAATTTAAGTGATTTCTATATGAATACTGATGAAGAATAAGTAAAAACCAGAAAGAGGTGATAATATGGACGCCAATTTAAAAACTCTTTTAAAAGAATATGAACAAAAAAGAAGCCTAGCTGAATTTAAGGCTGCTCAAAAGAAACAAGAGTTATATAAAAAGATTCCTGAACTAGCTAAGCTAGAGGAAGATTCTAATATTTATGCTTTAGACTCTATTATCAAATCCCTTAACTCTGGAAGCGCTGATAAAACACTTTCTAAAAACTTAAAAAGCAACACAACTAAAAAGAACCAAATTCTTAAAGAAAATGGGTATGACATTCACTATTTAGATCCTGAATATGAATGTAAAAAATGTAATGACACAGGGTATGTTGGTACAGAACTATGTTCATGTATTAAGCAAAAACTATACAATATGGCATACAACAACTCAAACATTTACGACTTGGAAAATCAAACCTTTGATAAATTTATACTTGATTACTATTCTGATGAAGCTGATAAAGAAAAGTATGGAACTAAAGTTTCACCTAAAAAGAATATTGAAAAGATCGTTAAAATTTCTCATAATTTCGTAGATAATTTTGATGATGTAAAGACAAACAATCTATTATTCTGTGGTGCTACAGGACTAGGAAAAACATTTCTATCTTCTTGTATCGCCTATGAAATGATCAAAAAAGGAAAAGTTATTTTATATCAAACAGCACCCCTTATGCTTGATCAAATAATAGATTACAAATTTGGTAAATCTAAAAACAATGTGTTTGAGGCTATCCTAAACGCTGATTTACTAATCATAGATGATTTAGGAACAGAAACAATTAATTCATTAAAGAACACTGAGATATTTAATATTATTAATTCTAGAATATTAAATCAAAACAACAAAATAACCAAAACAATTATATCAACAAATCTTTCACTAGATGATTTAAATTCTGTATATGAAGAAAGAATCACATCTAGATTAATTGGTAATTATGATTGTTGTTTATTCTATGGAGATGATATTAGAATTCAAAAGAAATTAAAAAAATAAAATAAAAGAGGTAGTTTAAATACTACCTCTTATTTTTTAACTATTATTTGCTTTCTGAATCTTCATTAGCAACATTTTCTTCTTCGTCTGGAGATATTGTTTCAATACTTACAATCTTTCCTCCATCGTTTGTTCTCATCAATGTTACACCTTGAGTATTTCTTCCTAATACAGAAACATCTTTTGCTGGAATTCTAATTACTGTTCCGTTGTCTGTAATCATCATTACATCATATCTGTCGTCGCAGATTCTAATTCCAACGATTTCACCAGTTTTAGGAGTAATCTTATATGTGATAACACCCTTTCCACCTCTAGTTTGTACTCTGTATTCTTCAAGCTCTGTTCTCTTTCCAAATCCGTTTTCTGTTATTGATAATAATGTTCCATTCTTTCTGTCATAAATTTTTTCCATACCGATAACATAATCGTCTGAATCAAGTCTAATTCCGATAACACCTTGTGCTGTTCTTCCTACTGGACGAACGTCTTTTTCACTAAATGTTATGCAGATACCTTTTCTTGTAACAAGTACTACATCATTATTTCCATCTGTTAATCTAACATCAATTAATTCGTCGTTTTCTTCTTTTAAGTTGATTGCGATTAATCCTGTCTTCTTTCCAGAATCATACTCTTTTAATGGTGTCTTCTTGATTAAACCAGAACGTGTAGCCATTAATAAGAATTCACTATCCTCGAATGATTTTAATGGAATAACTGCTGTGATTTTCTCACCAGGTTCTAATGCTAATAAGTTAACAATAGCTGTTCCTTTAGCTGTTCTTCCACCTTCAGGAATATCAAATCCTCTTAATCTGTACATCTTACCTTTATTACTAAAGAATAAAATTGTATCATGTGTCGAAGCTTTGAATATTTGTTTTACAAAGTCTTCTTCACGAGTTGTTAATCCTGTAATTCCTTTTCCACCACGTTTTTGGCTTCTATATGTATCAAGAGGAACTCTCTTAATATATCCAAAGTGTGTTAAAGAAATAATTGTTTCTTCGTCTTTGATTAGATCTTCTTCTTCGAATTCGCCTTGAGCTCTTATAATTTTTGTTAATCTATCATCACCGAATTTTTCAATTGTTTCTAATGATTCTTCTTTGATTATGTTATAAACAAGTTTTTCGTCAGCTAATATTGCTCTTAAGTGCTCGATTAATTCCATTAATTGTTTATATTCTTCTTCAATCTTTTCACGTTGTAATCCTGATAATCTACGTAATTGCATATCTAAGATTGCTTGTGCTTGAATATCATCAAGTCCGAATCTTTCCATTAATCTCTCTTTTGGATCATCGTAAGATGCTCTAATAATTTTGATTACTTCATCAATATTATCAATAGCAATTCTTAAACCTTCCAAAATATGAGCTCTTGCTAAAGCTTTATCTAAGTCGAACTTTGTTCTTCTCTTAATAACTTCTCTTCTATGATCAATGTAGTAATCTAAACATTGTCTTAGAGTTAAGATCTTTGGAACATTATCAACCAAAGCAAGAATAATAACACCAAATGAGTTTTGCATTTGAGTGTTTTTGTAAAGTCTGTTTAAAACAACTTGAGCATTTGCATCTCTCTTTAACTCTACAACAACTCTAACTTTTTCTTCTCTATCTGATTCATCTCTTACTTCAGAGATTCCTTCAACTTTCTTATCCTTAGCTAAGTTATTAATATCAACAATTAATTTAGCTTTATTAACTTGGTATGGTAAAGATGTGATAACGATCTTTTGTCTGTTTCCTGCCATCTCTTCGATTTCAGCTTCAGCCCTTTGAACAATCTTGCCTTTACCTGTTAAGTAAGCTTCTTTAATTCCTTCTTTTCCTAGGATTGTAGCTCCTGTTGGGAAATCAGGTCCCTTAACTATTTTTAATAAATCGTCATCAGTTATTTCAGTATCTTCTTCTCTACATTCAACCATCTTAATAACTGCATTTAAAATTTCTTTAATGTTGTGTGGTGGAATATTTGTAGCCATACCTACTGCAATTCCTGAAGATCCATTTACTAATAATGCTGGGAATCTATTTGGTAGAACTGTTGGTTCTTGTCTAATACCATCAAAGTTAGGCATGAAATCAACTGTGTTCTTCTCTATATCTTGAAGCATTTGCTCTGCAATTTTAGACATTCTAGCTTCAGTGTAACGGTAAGCAGCAGCTCCATCACCATCGATAGAACCAAAGTTTCCATGTCCATCAATTAATGGATATCTCATTGTGAAATCTTGTGCTAATCTAACCATAGCATCGTAAACTGATGCGTCACCATGTGGATGGTATCTACCTAAAACGTCACCGACAGTAGTAGCAGATTTTCTATAAGGCTTTTCAGTTGTTAAACCATCTTCATACATTGTATAAAGAATACGTCTATGAACTGGTTTTAAACCATCTCTTACGTCTGGTAAAGCACGTTGTACTATAACGCTCATTGCATAGTCGATATATGCTGTTTTCATTTCATTAACAATTTCTCTGTTAATGATCTTTCCATCAGACCATACTTCTTCTTCTTTTTTATTGTCGCTCATAAATACCTCTTTTCTTGTATTTTACACGAATTTATTATACTAAAACGCACTATAAAATGCAAGAAAAAATATGCTTTTTTTGCTTGTTTTTTCGCCATTTTCGGGCATTTTTGACTATGAATTTTTATATGCTAATTTACATAATTTTTTATACCTGTTTTTTAGCTCATGCTAACTTTTTTGCAAGCTCAATTTGCTCCTCTGAAACATCAAAATTTTTGTTATTATTCTTAATTAAACTATGTAAATTTTCGATAATTTTTGATTGCTTAATCGTATTTTCTGTTGGCATTACTTTCTCTAAAATATTCTTTATCTTTTTATATTCCTTCTCCATCCCTGTAAAATCTTTGTTTTCAAAACACTCTCTCCAGTTATTATTGTACTTATTTAGCTTCTCTAGTGAGTTTAATTGATCATTAAAACTCTCTTTAATATTTGCTTCAATACTATCCATTAAGGTTTTTGTTCCATTAGTTAATGTTGTGGAAATTTCTGCACTAATCTCATTATTTTTACTTGCACTGGTTATTGAATTGGTTACAGCATTTCCTAGCTCACCTATCAAATTTCCATTTTTTAATGAATTGTATGCTTCTGTAATGGTTTTATACGCTCCTGTTATAATTCCAGATCCAGTAACATCTTTAGCTAGATCAATAGCTTTTTGAATGCCACCTTGCAACCCATTATTAACTAAAGCATCCTTTATTCCTATGACAGCATCTTCTAAAAAATCTGGTAGCAAAGATCTTATTCCAACATCTAATCCAGAGTTAATAGTCTTCCATAAATTTGATTGTAAAAAGCTGTTTTGTTGATTTGATAAACTCGTACTATTTGTTAAAGTACTGCTTAAACTATTAGTTAAATTATTACTAATTATACCTGTTAAATCCATGTTGTCCTCCTTAATTATTAATAATATTTTTCTCATAATCAGATGAATCTATTTTTGAAACCACGTGGTTAGAACCAATAAAAAATAATGATTCACCTTTATTTAATGATTTGATTTTTATCTTCTCCTTTTCATTTAAATTTATATTTTCACTTAGTATTTTTATATTCTCCTCTTCCATGTTAAAGAACGCTTTAAACTCAGAGTTGTTTAATAAACTCTTACCAAATGCACCATCTTGCAAACTAAACATATCTGAGATATCTTGTGTAATTGCAACAGCGCTACCACCATATTTTCTTATAGTTTTAAATATTTTATAAATAAAACTAGCAACTTCTTTATTAGATGTAATCCCAATTAACTTCCAAACTTCATCCATATAAATAATCTTATTTTCGTTACGATTACTTTTAATCTTATCCCAAAACAAATCAGTAAACACAAACATTCCATACTTTAAATTATCTTCACCTAATTCATATACATCGCCTACTATAAAGTTATTATCCAATTCTATATTTGTATAATTATTAAAAAACTTAAGTGAACCTTTAACAAATGGAATGAGTTTTACTTGATATTTGTAATCTAAGTTTTTATATAAATCTTCAAAGATTGGCATGTCATTTGTAGTTTTAAAATGGTCTTTTCTATATAAAGAACTATCCTCAAAAGTAATGTTTTTCTCTTCATATGTTTTTATTATTCTAGATTCTAAATAACCCTTTTCATCTTCATTTAAATCACTGAAAATTAATTTAAAAAATGCCATTAGTTTAGACAACTTCGTTTGTAAATAACCCGATTGGTCATTCTCTAAACTATCTTCTCTAATATCAAAAATATTAATATACGTATTTGAGCTAGGACCAATCTTAATTAACGAACCATTCAATTCATTAACTAAGTTTCCATACTCTCTATCCGGATCAATTACATATTGAGAAATATTTAGTAAATAGTTTCTTAAAATCATCACCTTATTAAAATAAGATTTACCTGAACCAGAAGTTCCAAACACACACATGTTAGAATTCTTATATTTATCTTGGTTAAATCTATCTATAAAAATTAAACTGTCGTTATTAAGATTTGTGCCGTACAAAATCCCCTTTTTATCATTTATTGTGGATAACGTAAATGGATATGTAACTCCTATTGAGCTAGTTAATATATTTCTTTTGGCTACATTTTTAATATCTTTGTCGTTGTCCCTAAAAGGAAGACTTGATTTAAAAATTGACTCTTGTCTAAAATATCCTTTTTTAGAAACCATACCACTCGATTTTAAAATACTCTCTATTGTGTTTATTTTTCTTTCTAGGACTTTTTTATCTAAATCATAGGTTATAATATATGTATATATAAAATACATATCCTCGTTATTAATTTGAATTTCTTTTCTAATATATTTTGCATCATTAATTGAAAACGATGCTATGTCACTATCCTGTCTACTCTCACCTATCTTCTCTATATCTATTGAGTTGTTAGATATGTTGTACGTCAGATCTTTTATAACCTTACTTTTATCCTGCTTCTCAAAATGAATTGATATATTTATATTTTCATCATTCTCAATAAGCTGTTTAAAAATTAATTCGTTATATTCTCGTAGATAATCAACTACAACAAGCCCAGAAAAATAAACACCATCAACCTCAAAAATCTTAGGATTTTTAAAATTAAAATATGATGGGCTAATTAAATCTTTTGTATTAATTTTACCTTCGTTTAAACTTATTCTATCCTCCTTATTCTATAAAACGATTCTATTATTCTTATTAACTCTTCTTTTGAATTAACTATATAACTTTTATTATCACATCGTTCTAATAGCTCTTGAATTTTATTTATCTTTTCATTAATTGAATTTTGTTCATGGCTTTCTTTAATAACTATATAGAAATTCTTGTTATTAGATTTTTTGATTTGATTTAAACTTTCAATATAATCGATATATTGATTAAGTAATTGATTATTAGATACTTCTTTAGATTTTAGATAATCAATATTGCTAGATAAATCTTCTTTTGTACTTTGAATTATAATTTGAATATCAAAATTAATAGATTTAAAAATGTTTTTATATGAATTTAATACTACCTCCTTTTCCATTTCTGATCTTAGAAAAAAATTAATTGGTTCTACTTTTAAAATTTTAATTCTGTGGTTTTCTTTAGTAATAATTGTTCCGTTCTCCAGAATATCTTCTATACAAAACCAACTTTGTATAGAATTTATTTTCTTATTAAACACATTACTCCTTTCTATTTTCTCTTTTCAAAACATAAAATAAAACTGCCTGAAAATCAATATTTTCAAGCAGTTTCTAAACTTCATTTTATTTAATTCTTCGACTATATATCTAAGTTTTGTACATACTTAGCATTTTCTTCGATAAATTTTCTTCTTGGTTCAATTTCATCTCCCATTAAGATTGAGAAAATTTCATCAGCTTTTTCAGCATCATCCATTGTAACCTTTACAAAAATTCTCTTTTCAGGATCCATTGTTGTTTCCCATAATTGTTCAGGATTCATCTCTCCTAAACCTTTGTAACGTTGAATTGAAACATTATCTTTTCCAATTTCAATCATTGTATTATCAAGTTGTTCATCTGTATAACAGTAAATATCTTTCATTCCTTTTTTAGAGACTTTGTATAGTGGTGGTTGTGCTAAGAATACGTGTCCCTGCTCAATTAATGGTCTCATATATCTAAAGAAGAATGTTAATAATAATGTTCTAATATGTGCACCATCAACGTCGGCATCGGCCATGATTACAACTTTTCCATATCTAATTTTTGATACATCAAAATTTGCACCAATACCAGCACCAATAGCTTGGATAACTGGTTTTAATTTATCGTTATCATAAATCTTATCAGCTCTTGCTTTTTCAACGTTAAGCATTTTACCCCATAGAGGTAAGATTGCTTGATACTTTCTGTTTCTACCTTGCTTTGCTGATCCACCTGCAGAGTCTCCCTCGACGATGTATACTTCACATTCGTCAGCGTTCTTACTTGAACAATCAGCTAACTTTCCAGGTAGTGTTGTTACTTCTAATGAACTCTTCTTTCTAATATTTTCTCTAGCTTTCTTAGCTGCGTCTCTAGCAAGTTTTGCGTTAACACATTTTCCAATAATAGTTTTAGCTATTGATGGATTTTCTTCTAAGAATGCAGATAACTCATCTGATACTAATGATTGAACAATACCAGCAACATTTGAGTTTCCTAATTTTGTTTTTGTTTGTCCTTCAAATTGTGGTTCTTTAACATCAACTGAAACAACACATGTTAAACCTTCTCTACAATCATCACCAGATAAGTTTTCATCTTTATCTTTAAGCATACCTTTATCTCTAGCATATTGATTGAATACTTTTGTTAATGCTCTTCTGAAACCTTCAAGGTGTGTACCACCTTCAATAGTATTAATGTTATTAACAAAAGATAATGTGTTTTCAGTATAAGATGTTGTATATTGCATTGCAATTTCAATTGGATATTCTTGAATTGTTTTCTCAATATAAATTGGATCTTTATGTAAAACTTCTTTCTTTTGATTTAAGAATTCAACGAATGATCTTAATCCACCTTCATATTGGAATTCATTCTTAATTGGAGTTTCTCCTCTTAAGTCTTCTATACTAATATAAAGTCCTTTTGTTAAGAATGCCATTTCTCTCATTCTTTCCATTAAAACATTATAATCATACTCTAAAGTTTCAAATATTTCAGAATCAGCTAAAAATCTAACTAATGTTCCTGTTTCTTTTGAATCACCAATCTTTTCTAATGATTGAACTGTTTTTCCTCTTTGGAATTTCATTTGATGAATTCCACCATCTCTCTTAATTGTAACTTCAGTCCACTCAGATAATGCGTTAACAACTGATGAACCAACACCGTGTAAACCACCAGATACTTTATATCCAGAGTCTCCACCAAATTTTCCACCAGCGTGTAAAACTGTATAAACTGTTTCAGCTGCAGATATTTTTGTCTTTGGGTGGATATCAACTGGGATTCCTCTACCATTATCTTGTACTGAAACAATGTTTCCTGGTTCAATTTTAATTTCTATTCTATTACAATATCCAGCTAATGCTTCATCAACACAGTTATCTACAATTTCATAAACTAAGTGATGTAATCCTCTAATTGAAACAGATCCGATATACATACCTGGTCTTTTTCTAACTGCTTCTAGTCCTTCTAAAACTTGAATTTGATTTGCATTATACTCATGATCGAACTTTTCCATTAATTCCTCCGCTTTGTTTTTAAAACTTTTTTTAAATACTTTTTAATTAATTTTTTACTTCAATTTTTATATAAAATTTTATAAGTAAAAAATCCTTAAAAGTATAATAAAATCAAGCTTTTCTAACCTTTCATATTATATAAATAAAGACATTAATTGTCAAGCATTTTTATAGTCTTAAAACCTTGTTATTTCAGCAAAATTTCACCGTTGTTTACATAAAAATTACTACTATTTTCTAAATCAATTTTCTCAGTACAAGTAATTATAACTTGTATATTATTTATACTCTTTAAGAAGTTAGTAATTCTCTCTTGATCAAGCTCAGACATAAAGTCATCAAGTAGCAAAATAGGATATTCCCCTATCTCATCATTTATAACCTCTAATTCTGCCATTTTTAGCGATAATATGGCCGTTCTATTTTGTCCTTGAGAACCATAAATATCAACTTCGTCTCCATTAATCAAAATTTTAAAGTCATCTCTATGGCAACCAACTGATGAGAATCCTCTATATTTATCTTTTTCTCTGTTCTTTTTTAACTTTTCTAAACACTTTTCTTTAGATTCGCAATCTGTTTTATATACTATTGAAATATCTTCATCAGTAATATTACTGTGAATCTCTTTTATTTTTTCTTTTATCTTTTCTATAAATTCATTTCTATATTGATAAACATTCTCTGAATATTCAGCTAATTTTTCATCATATACATCTAACATATCATCAGATATATTTCTTGATTTTAAATAGTTATTTTTTTGTTCTAAGTTCTTTTTATAGTTATTTAAATTATAAATATAATTCTTTCTTAATTGACTAATCATCATATCTAAAAATTTTCTTCTAACAGCAGATTCATCTTTTAATAAATTAATATCCTCTGGTGAAAAAATTACTATATTTATATTTCCTAATAATTCACTTAATTTATTTAACTTTACTCCATTAACAGAAATAGATTTATCATCTCCTAAGAATATATCTACATTTCCTTCTCTATCTTTCTTTTGAAATTCAGTATGTATTTTAAAGAAATCTTTTTCTTTCATAATTACTTGTTTCTCTTTTGAAGTTCTAAAAGACTTTCCGAAGGCACTAAAAAAGATTGCTTCAAGTATATTAGTTTTTCCTTGAGCATTATTTCCATAAATAATATTTATGTTTTTATTAAATTCAATTAACTGATTTTCATAATTACGAAAATTCTCTACTTTAATATTTTTAATAAACATTATTATTCCTTAAAATAAAAATAAGTTATCCACATTTAGTAAAAAGATTGTGAATAACTTATTCTATAATTAATCATTTTTTAATCTGATTGGAAGAATCATATATTTATAATCTCCATCATCTTCAACACTTCTTACTATACAAGGTGAAATTGCTGTTCCAAAATCAATATATACTTCTTCATCATCTATATTTCTTAAAACATCTAAGAAATATTTTGGATTAAATCCTGCTTCTAATTCTTTTCCTTCTGTTGTAACTATTAATTCTTCTTTAGCATCACCTGTTTGATTAGTACATGAAATTTTAATTCCTTTTGTATCTACATTTATCTTAACTGGATATTTCTTTTCTTTTTCTATACTTGATGAAGAAATTAAACTAATTCTATCAAAACAATTCATTATTAAAGCTCTGTTAACTCTAACTCTTGTCTCCCAATTTTCTGGAATTACTTTTGAATAGTTTAAGAATTCTCCTTCTAATAATCTAGTAACTATTTTACAGTTTTCAATTTCAAATAAAGCTTGGTTTTTAGAAACTCCAATTTTAACTGTATCTAAATTATCAGCAATTATTTTATTAACCTCTGATAAAGTTCTTCCTGGAATAACTGCTGAGAAATCTTTAACGCTATCTGTTAGATTTTTTTGTTTCCAAGCTAATCTGAATCCATCAACAGCTACTACATTTAAAATATTATTCTTAATCTCAAATAAACAACCTGTAAATATAGGTCTATTTTCTTCAATAGATATAGCAAAAATTGTTTTAGTAATCATATCTTTTAATGTATTTTGCTCTACTGTTACAGTATTTTCTATTGTGAATTCTGGTAATTCTGGATATTCATCAGCATTCATTGTTGCTAATTTATATAATGAACTTTCACATTCTATTACTAATAAATTTTTATTATTTACTTCAATATCTATATCTGCATCAGGTAATTTTCTAATAATTTCACCAAACATTGTTGCATTAACAACTATTGCACCTTGTTCTTTAACATCACAATCTTTAATTATGTACTCAATACCTAATTCTTGATCATAACATGTTAATTTAATATCGTTATTATCGTTAGTTTGAATTAATATTCCTTCTAATATAGGTGTAGTTGTTCTTACAGCTACCGCTTTTGCTACGGAATTAACTGCTTTAAGTAATTTATCCTTTTCGACAACAAATTTCATGAAAATTCTCCTTTTCTGTTAATTAAATTTATTTTTTATAGTAATAGTATTAGTAGGTACTGTTAATTATGTGGATAACTCTGTTTATAGTTTATATATAAGTAAAAATTAATGTTGATAAATATGTGTATAAAAAATTTAATTATTCACACTATTAGATTGTAATATTTCATCATAGGTTATTAACATGTTTTACACATGGTTTCCACAACATCATGTGGATAACTAATCAATTATTTCCGTAGGGCTTAATTGAGGTTTTATAATGAAACATTTTTTTACCAAACATCTATTTTAATGTAACCTAATTTTTTGTTTATTTATCAATTATTTATTAGATAATAATAAATTTTTAACACTTTCCACAATTAATTTTGTGGTTTCATTTGATTTAATTTCTTTTTCGATTTTAGTACAAGCATGCATTACTGTTGAATGGTCTCTATTGCCGAAATCCCTACCTATTTGAGGCATAGACATCTGAGCAACATTTCTACATAAATACATAGCAATTTGTCTAGGAAAAGTAACATCATTAGATCTCTTTTGTCCTTTTAAATCGTCTATATTTATATTAAAATATTTAGCTACTATATCTTGAATATAAGCAGAAGAAATTACTTTTGTCTCCCCTTTTATATCATCTATAGCTTTTTGAGCCATTTCAATTGTAATAGGTGTTTCTGTAAGTGATGCTCTTGCTATTAATTTATTTATAATACCTTCTAATTCTCTGATGTTTGAATCAACCTTAGTTGCTATTAATGAAAGTATTTCATCATCTATAATAATTGATTCTACTTGAATTTTCTTTCTTAAAATAGCTAATCTTGTTTCATAATCAGGGCTTTGAATATCAGCTGTTACTCCCCATTCAAATCTTGAACGAAGTCTATCATCTAATAATTCTATTTCTCTAGGTGGTCTATCACTAGAAAGAATAATTTGTTTTTGAGCATCATATAAGGCATTAAATGTATTAAAGAATTCTTCCTGTGTACTCTTCTTTCCTGCTATAAATTGAATATCATCTATTAATAAAACATCTATATTTCTATATTTATCTCTGAATTTATCCATAGATTGGTCTCTTAATGCATTAATTAATTGATTAGTGAAGTTTTCAGAAGAAATATATAAAACTGATGCGTTAGGATTATTTCTCAAAACCTCATTTCCGATTGCTTGCATTAAGTGAGTCTTACCAAGACCTACTCCTCCAAATATGAAAAATGGATTATATTTAGATCCTGGATTTTCTGCTACACCCATAGCTGCTGCTTGAGCAAACTTATTATTATTTCCTACTACGAATGTATCAAATGTATATTTAGGATTTAAACCTGAATTTAATATAGTCTTATTATTAACAAAAACATTATTATTTTCAGGTGCTATATCCTCTATTGCTTCATTTTCTAATTTAATAACAACGTTACATTTTTTATTAGTAATAAAATTAAATGTATTAGTTATTAAATCTAAATATCTAGATTCTAATGTATCTTTTTGAAAAGAAGTTGATGCAATTAATATAACATTATTATCGTTAAAGCTTTTAATTTCAAGGGGTTGAATCCATGTATCAAAAGTGATTTGTGTTGTTTCATTTTTTAACAAATCTTTAGCTTTGATTAAAAGATCATTTATATTATCCACAATAAACTCCTTTCATAAAAATAAAAACGTTATTTAGAGGCACTTTGATTGCATTAAATAACATTTTTTCTTTAGTAAAATATATGTGCATATAATATCAAAAAATGTGCCTTATAGTCAATAGATAAAAAAATAAAAAAACCTTTTTTATAGCCATTTTTCTTGACATTGTGGCCATATGTATTATATAATATAAATCGCTATTTTTAAATACAAGTTGGTTTAAATTTTTATTTAAATTAACTTTAATATAATAATTAAGATGGAGGTAAAAAACATGAAGCAAACATTTCAACCAAAAAAGAGACAAACTCAAAAAGTTCATGGTTTTAGAGCTAGAATGGCTTCTACAACAGGAAGAAAAGTTTTAAGTGCAAGACGTGCTAAAGGAAGAAAAAAGATTAGTGCTTAATTCACATATATAAACTAGGTCACATCAATAATGTGACCTTTTTTAAGATTTTAATATGTGATTATGTAAAGGTAAAACAATGAAAAGAATAAAAACATTAAAAATGAATTATGAGTTTAAAAATGTTTTTGACAAAGGTAGATACTATGTGAATAATCAGGTTATTATATATACATTAAAGAATAACTTAGATTACAATAGAATAGGAATAGCCGTAAGTACAAAGCTTGGACATGCAGTTAAAAGAAATCGTATTAAAAGATTAATTAGAAGTGCATATCAAAGTTTTGATTTAAAAAATGAATCAATGGATATAGTATTTACATGGAATAAGAAATCTTCAATAGAAGAGGCTTCTTACGACATTATTAAGGAAGAACTATATAAAACATTTAAAAAGATTCAAATTTTAAATGAAGAATAAGTAGGAATTAATTATGAAAAAGTTATTTATAAAACTAATTAATTTTTATCAAAAGCATATTTCTTCAGGTACAAAAGCTCATTGTAAGTACTATCCAAGCTGTTCAGAATATACAAAACAGGCGATAGAGAAGTATGGAACAATCAGAGGTTTAGCAAAGGGAACTTGGAGAATATTAAGATGTAATCCATTTTCAAAAGGTGGATATGATCCAGTAAAATAAATAGTTTAAGGAGTTAGCATGGATTGGTTAGCAAGTATATTCGGATATGTATTAAATTGGTTATATAATTTAGTACAAAATTATGGTGTAGCAATTATTCTATTTTCAATATTATTGAAATTAATAATGTTACCACTAACATACAAACAACAAAAGAGTATGAAGAAGTCTCAAAAGGTACAAGAAGAAGTAAAGAATTTACAATTCAAGTACAAAAATGATCAAGAAAAACTTCAAAAAGAGACTATGGAACTATATAAGAGAGAGGGAGTTAGTCCATTCTCAGGATGTTTAAGTACAATATTACAATTATTCATATTTATTGCAGTATTTTACTTAGTTTCAAGACCTTTAACTTTTATGAAGAAAATTGATAAAAGTAAAATTGATGATTTAACAAACAAAATAGTAAATGAGCAAACTGTAAGCAATACAACAAATAATGAAAATACAGCGAACACTACAGAAAATGCAGTTATAGAAAATAAAGTAGAAGAAAACAAAACAGAAAATGTAGCAGAAAATACAACAAACGAAACAACAAATACAGTAGAAAATAAAACTGAAGAGAATAATCAACAAACAAAAAGATCAAACTATCAAGAAATAGAAATTATTGAAAAATATGGATCAGAAGATCAAGAAGTTAATATTAATATGAACTTCTTAGGACTTAATTTAACAGCTGTTCCAATGGCAAATTGGACTGATTTTAAAGTATTAATTTTACCTATCTTATATTTAATAGTTACATTAGTTAATATGAAATATACTACTGAACTACAAAAGAAAGGTAGCAAAGAAAAGAAAGAAAGAAGAGCTGCTGAATTAGCTAGAAGATATGAAAAAATTCAAACTGAAATCGATGGAATGGAAGACGGAGAAGAGAAAGACAAGAAGATTAAAGAGTTTGAAAAAATGAAAAAATCTGATCAAGAGAGCGAAGATGTTGAAGATGGTGCATTAGGAATGACAAAAGGTATGAGCTTCATGATGCCAATTATGTCAATAATGATTTCAATTATAGCTCCTTTAGGACTTTCATTATATTGGTTAATAAGCAATTTATTAAACTTAATTGAAAGAGTAGTAGTAAATAAAATTATTGATAAACAAGAAGAAAAGAAATAATCAGGAGGATAGAATGGCTAAATCAATAGTTGTTGAAGGAAAGACATCTACAGAAGCAATTGAAAAAGGACTTAAAGAATTAGGTCTAACAAAAGATTGTGTTGATGTAAAAATCCTTGAAGAAGAAGGAAAGAAAACATTCTTTAGTATCTTAACACCAAGAGTTGTAAAAGTAGAATTAACAGTTAAAGAAGATGCAGTTGCTAAAAAGGCTGAAATCCGCGAACCCGTTAAGAAAGAAAGAAAAGAACCATCACAAAATGATGTGGATAAATGTAAAGAAAGTATTAGTAAATTTTTAGATAGTTTTTGTAAAGCATATGGTGATATAACATATGATATAGAACAAAACGATAAAGATTTAAAAGTAATTATAAATGATGAAGAAAATACTAAATTAATTGGATATAGAGGAGAAGTAATAAACTCAATTCAAAATTTAGTTTCAACAATAGGAAACAAAGATACAGATTTAAGAGTAAGAGTTTCAGTTGATATTCAAGGATATAGAACAAAGAGAGAAAAGACATTAAAGGAATTAGCTGAAAAGCTTGAAAAAACAGTAAAGAGAACAGGTAAGAAAATTACATTAGAACCAATGCCAGCATATGAAAGAAAGATTTTACACACATCATTACAAAACAGCAAAGTAGTTACAACATATAGTATTGGCGAAGAACCACATAGAAAACTTGTTATTGAAAAAAAATAATTTAATATTTTATAAATATCGAGGTCAAAGGTCGTATTTATGAAACTATAATAAAGGAATAGTCTAGTAATAGGCATATTCTATGTTTCATAAATTTGAAATTTGATCTCTTTTATTTTATGGAGGAATCTATGAGTAATACAATTTGTGCAATTTCTACAGCCCAAGGAAATGGGGGAATAGGAATTGTTAGAATGTCAGGACCAGATTGTTTTGAAATACTAAACAAAATATTCATTCCAAAGAATGGTTCAAAAGAAATAAAAGGCTATAGCATTAAATACGGCAAAATCGTCGATAAAGACGTTTTTATAGACGAGGTCTTAGTTTCATACTTTGTCGCACCAAAAAGCTTTACAAAGGAAAATATGTGCGAAATAAACACACATGGTGGAATGGTAGTAGAAAGAAAAATACTAGAACTATGTTTAAAAAATGGAGCAGACCTTGCAACACCAGGAGAATTCACTAAAAGAGCGTTTTTAAATGGAAGAATTGATTTGTCACAAGCAGAAGCTGTAATGGATTTAATTAATTCAAAAACAGAAAAAGAATCAAAAGAATCTGCAAAACAATTAGAGGGAAGTTTATCAAAAAAGATTAATGATATAGAACAAAAATTATTTAACACAATCACTGCAATTGAAGTAACCGTAGATTATCCGGAGTATGACATTGAAGAAGTTGCTAATAGAGATGCAGTAAAAGAATTAAAAGAAATAAGAGAAGATTTAGATAAATTAAAGAACAGTTTTAATCAAGGTAAGCTATTAAAAAACGGTATAAGAACAGTAATAGTAGGAAAACCTAATGCAGGTAAGTCATCACTGTTAAACGCACTATTAAAAGAGGATAGAGCGATTGTAAGTAACATCGAAGGAACAACAAGAGACACAATAGAAGAGCAATTAAATGTAAATGGAATACTATTAAACTTAGTTGATACAGCAGGAATAAGAGATACTGAAAATGAGATAGAAAAGATTGGTGTCAAAAAGGCAAAAAAACTCGCAAATGAAGCAGAATTAGTAATTGCACTATTTGACAAATCTAGAAAATTTGATAATGAAGATGAAGAAATTATTAAAATAATCGAAGATAAAAACACAATTATCATAATAAATAAGAATGATGTAGACGAAGAAAACAAAGAACTAGAAGAAAAACTAAAAGAAATAAATAAACCAATCATAAAAATATCAGCAATAACAGGAGAAGGAATAGAAGAACTATATTCTAAAATAGAAGAAATGTTCAAATTAAACGAAATATCAGAAAACAACGAGATCATTATTACTAATGAAAGACATAAAAATCAAATACAAAAAGCAATTAATAATGTATCTCAAGCTATTGATTCTCTTGAGGTTGACACTCCTGTTGACATTTCGGCAATATATATTAAACAAACATTAGAAGATTTAGGAGAGATAACAGGAAGAAATATCACAGAAGACATTATTAATGAGATATTTAAGAATTTTTGTCTAGGAAAATAGTATTGATTAAAATGACAAAACAAAACACTAAAATAAATTGTAAGTAAAGCTAGTAAAGGACTTACGGGAATAGGATATTTAAAAAATCGATTTTGTTTCTGTTTCACAAAAATCAAAGAAACATATAAGAAACAAAAAGAAAAGGAAAGAGGAAGGAAAATGAGTTATTACGCTGGAAAGTATGATGTAGCAGTAATAGGAGCAGGACATGCAGGATGCGAAGCAGGATTAGCAGCAGCAAGACTAGGAATGAAAACATTAATATTTTCAATAAGTCTAGAATGTATAGCAAATATGCCATGTAACCCACACATAGGTGGAAGTAGTAAAGGACATATAGTAAGAGAAATTGATTGCTTAGGTGGAGAAATGGGTAAAAACACAGACAAAACCTATGTACAATTAAAAATGTTAAATACATCTAAAGGACCTGCAGTACATTCATTAAGAGCACAAGCTGATAGAAAGAGATATCAAGAAGAAATGAAGAAAAGATTAGAGGAAACACCAAATCTTTTCTTAAAACAAGGTGAAATAGTTAATATAACAGTAGAGAATGATAAGGTAAAATCAGTAGAAACCAATGTTGGAGCTATTTATGATGTAGATGCAGTAGTTTTAGCAACAGGAACTTATTTAAAAGGTGCAATTCATATAGGAGAAGTTTCATATGAATCTGGTCCAGATGGAGTTTCTGCAGCAAATAGACTATCTGATGTATTAAAAGGTCTAGGAATTACTATAAATAGATTTAAAACTGGAACACCAGCTAGAATCAATAGAAGAAGTATTGATTTTTCTAAGATGGAAGTAGAAAAAGGGGATGATATAATAGAGCCATTCTCTTTAGAAAATGATTTTGATCATGATGATAATCAAATGGATTGCTATCTAACATATACTAATGAAAAGACTCATGAAATCATTAGAAAGAATTTAGATAGATCTCCATTATATTCTGGAAGAATTCATGGTGTAGGGCCAAGATATTGTCCATCAATAGAAGATAAAGTAGTAAGGTTTGCTGACAAACAAAGACATCAATTATTTGTAGAACCAGTAGGTAGAGGAACAGATGAAATGTACATTCAAGGAATGAGTTCATCTTTACCAGAAGAGGTTCAAATAGAGATGTATCATACAATTGCAGGTCTTGAACATTGTGAATTTACACGTCCAGCATATGCAATTGAATATGATTGTATAGATCCTCAAGAATTACAATTATCACTAGAACATAAAAGAATAAAAGGAATGTTCTTTGCAGGACAAATTAATGGAACATCAGGATATGAAGAAGCAGCTTGCCAAGGTTTAATTGCTGGTATAAATGCAGCACAAGAAATTAAAGGCAAAGATCCTGTAATCCTTGATAGATCACAAGCTTACATTGGTGTATTAATTGATGATATAGTAACAAAAGGAACAAACGAACCATATAGAATGATGACTTCAAGAGCAGAATACAGATTATTATTAAGACAAGATAATGCAGATTTAAGATTAACTGAAATCGGACATGAAATTGGATTAATTTCTGATGAAAGATATAATAAGTTTGTTGAAAAGAAGAAACATATTGAAGATGAAATTGCTAGAATCGAAAGTGTTATAATAAAACCAACAGATGAAGTTAATGCATTCTTAAAGAAAAACAATTCTAGCGAACTTCTTACAGGAATAAGACTTTCAGACCTTTTAAAAAGAACAGAAATGAATTATAATCTACTAAAAGAAATAGATAAAGATAGACCTGATAATCTAACTTTACAAGAACAAAAAGAAGTAGAAATCCAAGTTAAATATGAAGGATATATTAAATTAGAAGAAGGCCAAGTAGAAAGATTTAAAAAGATGGAGGACAAGAAGTTGTCTCCCGACACAGATTATTCTACAATAGAAGGGTTAAGACTAGAAGCAAGACAAAAACTAAATAAAGTTAAACCAACTTCAGTGGGACAAGCTTCAAGAATATCAGGCGTTTCACCAGCTGATGTAACAGTACTACTAATATATTTAGAAACAATTAAAAATAAATAAATATAAAGGAAAAAGTATGGATTTAAAAGATTATATAGAATTAAGTGAAGAACAATATAAAAACTTCGATTTTTATGAAACAGAAACACTTGAGTGGAATAGAAATGTTAATTTAACAGCGATTACAGACCATGACGAGTTTATTTTGAAACATTTTGTCGATTCACTTTCTGTTAGAGATGAAATAGAAAATAATAGTAAGGTATTAGACTTAGGAACAGGTGCTGGTTTTCCAGGAATCCCACTAAAGATATATAACAATACTTTAGATATTACCTTAATGGATTCTTTAAATAAGAGAATTAACTTCTTAAATAATGTAATTGATAAATTAAAACTAGAAAAGATTGAAGCTGTTCATGGAAGAGCAGAAGAAATGGGACAAAATAAGTTATATAGAGAGCAATATGATGTTGTTGTCTCTAGAGCCGTTGCAAATCTTTCTACATTAATAGAATATTTAGCTCCATTTGCTAAAGTTGGAGGAAAGATTATCGTAATGAAAGGTCCAAATGTTGAGGAAGAAATAAAAAATGCTTCACATGCGTTAAAAGAATTAAATTGTGAGATAGAAAATATCAAAAATTTTAATCTTGTAGGTACAGATAATGAAAGAAATGTTTTAATTATTCGAAAAATAAAAGAAACAAATAAAAAATATCCTAGAAAGGCTGGGACGCCTTCAAAAATGCCACTTTAAGGCGAACATAACGAGCGATTTTGTATTGACAGATCGCTCGTTTTTGTTATATATTATAAGTCGATTGGAGGAAATAATTTTGGGAAAAGTAGTTTCAATTGCAAATCAAAAAGGCGGAGTAGGAAAAACTACGACTGCAATAAATTTATCATCTATATTAGCTAAAAAAGGAAAGAAGACTTTATTAATAGATGCAGACCCTCAAGGCAATGCTACAAGCGGGCTTGGGGTTAGTAAGAATTGTCAATTTTCAACTTATGATGTATTAATCAATGATGTTGAAATTATAAATGCAATTCAACAATGCGATATTAAGAATCTAGATTTATGTCCAACCAATCTAAGCCTTGCTGGTGCTGAGGTTGAGCTAGTTAACTCAATGGGAAGAGAGTATAGATTAAAAGAAAAAATTGATAATGCTCGTGATAATTATGATTATATAATTATTGATTGCCCACCATCATTAGGATTAATTACATTAAATGCATTAACTGCATCTGATAGTGTACTAATCCCTGTACAATGCGAATACTTTGCGCTTGAAGGTGTTGGAGAATTATTAAAAACAGTTGATTTAGTTAGAAAATATTATAACAAACATTTAACTGTTGAAGGTGCTTTATTAACAATGTACGATCCACGTACAAAGCTTTCAAATCAAGTAGTTGAGCAAGTTCAAAAGTTTTTTGAAAATAGAGTTTTCGAAACATTAATTCCAAGAAACGTTAGACTAAGTGAAGCACCAAGTTATGGAGAACCTATTTCAAGTTATGATCCATTCTCAAAAGGCGGTCGTGCTTACGACAAGCTCGTTAAAGAGTTTTTAAAGAAGAATGAAAATTAGTAATAATTAAAGAAAAGAGGAATTACAAATGGCAAAAAATTCAGGATTAGGAAAAGGACTTGATGCATTATTTTCAGAAAGCAAAGTTCTTTCTGAAATGAAAAAGGAAGTTGCACAAAGTGATGACGATAAAATTAAAAACATCAAAATAGTTGATATAGAACCAAACCCAACACAAGCAAGAAAAAAATTCGATGAAGAAGCTTTAAATGAATTAGCAGCATCAATTAAAAACTATGGTTTAATTCAACCTATTGTTGTTGAAAACAAAGGTAAATACTATAGAATTATTGCAGGTGAAAGAAGATGGAGAGCCTCTAAAATAGCAGGTTTGAAAGAAATACCTTGTATCATTAGAGATGAAGATGAACAAAAAAATAAAGAGATTTCTTTAATAGAAAATATTCAAAGAGAAAACTTAAATCCAATTGAAAAAGCAATGGGATATAAAGAATTAATAGATAATTACAACATGACACAACAACAACTTGCAGACAAATTAGGAATTAGTAGAACATATACAACAAATACATTAAGACTTCTAAATCTTGATCCTAGAGTACTTGAGCTAGCAGCTGAAGGTAAATTATCTGAAGGACATTGCAAAACATTATTAGCAATTACTAATGGAGATGAACAATATCAAGCAGCACTTAATATTATTGAAAAAGGAAGTACTGTTAAAGATATTGAAGATGTTGTTAAAAGAAAAAAGAAAATGCCAAAGAAGAATAGAAAGTATGAAGCTGTTTATAGAGATATAGAAGATTCATTCCAAGATTTCTTTGGAACAAAAGTTAAATTAAACGCTGGTGCTCACAGCGGAAAGATTATTATTCAATATTCTACAAATGATGAATTAGAGAGGATGCTAAGCTTAATTAGAAAGGGAAAATAACATTTCGTGGAAGCTATAGATATTGTAGAATTAGTATTAATAGTTAGCACACTAACTATTGCTGTTATAAGTTTATTATTAACATTAAAAACAAAGTATCGTTATGAAAGACTTGCACTAAGTTTAGGAAAAGGAAAAGACATAACAGAGATATTAAAAACATATATTGAAAAAGTAAATGAGATTGATAAAAGGGATGACGAAATAATTGAATTTTGCAGAAAGATAAACGAGGATTCCCTTAAATCCGTAAGCAAAGTGGGAATTATTAAGTATGATGCATATAGTAACACAAGAAATAAATTAAGCTTTGCAATCGCATTACTAAACAGAGAAAATACAGGAGTAATTATTAATAGTATTTATAGTATTGATGGATCAAATGTATTTGCTAAATCAATAAATGAAGGAAAAGCAAATTCAACATTGTCAGTTGAAGAAACTGATGCATTGAAGATTGCTATGAATGTAAAACAATAGAATAAAAAAAAATAAAAAAGATAGGATTAACATCCTATCTTTTTTTGGCGGAGATTGAGAGATTTGAACTCTCGCGGCCCTAAACGAACCCTAACAGTTTAGCAAACTGTCCCCTTCAACCACTTGGGTAAATCTCCATGGTTGGTTATTTAAAAATATTAAATAAAAAAATGGCGCAGAGGGTGGGATTCGAACCCACGAAGGGCTATAAACCCTTGCCAATTTTCAAGACTGGTGCCATCAACCAACTCGACCACCTCTGCGTGTGTGCAATTTTTGCAACAAAGATATATTAGCACATTTAGAAGCCTGTGTCAACAACTGTACCAATAATATTATTAATAATAAAGACTTAATCGTCTAGTTTATTAATACCTTTTTCTTCTAAAGAACCTTGTGTTTTACGCTTATGGAAGAACCCATTAATATTGTTTTGAATATATATAGAATACATTCCAGCTCTATTAGAACCAAAGATATCTGTAAATCTATTGTTTCCTACGAAAGCAATTTGTTCAGGTTTTAATTTCATCCTTTTAGACATATCTAAAAGTGGTTTCTTGAATGGTTTTAACGCAAATTTCTTGATTGCAGTTATGTTCATTTTTCTAAGTAAAAATTCATTAATATGAATATTATTACTTATAACAGCAACTTTGAATCCTGCTTCTTTAGCGTCTTTTATGAATTCAAATGTTGATTTTGATATTTTCCATTTTAGTTGAAGAGTGCCGTCAAAGTCGAAGATTAAACCCTTGATCTTAATATCGTTTTTTAAGTAGTCTAAACTTATATCTGATATCTTACGATATGTTTCTTTAGGTGTAAATTTACTCATCAAGCACTCCTTTCTAAAATGTTTTATTTATTATCTTCTTGTTGATTTTTCAAATTATCTTTTGCAACAGCAATTAATAATTTCAATCTGTTTGTTTGATTTGCTTCTGATGCACCAGGATCATAATCAATTGGAGAAATATTAGCCATAGGGTATTTATCTCTAATTGTTTTTATAACACCTTTACCAACAACGTGGTTTGGTAAGCATGCAAAAGGTTGAACACAAACAATATTTGTAATTCCATGTTCAATGTACTCAACCATTTCAGCAGTTAAGAACCAACCTTCACCGGTTTGATTTCCAATTGATAAAATATCTTGTACATTTTTTTCTAGTTCAAAGATGTTTGCAGGTAGCATGTATTCTTTTGAGGATGTCAATAGAGCCGTTTTTATATCCTTCTCTATTAATTCTACTAATTTGATAACAACTTTGAAAATTTTGGCTGATTTTGAGTTTGTTTTAATTAATTGATTAAATGTTATTTTATGAGTAGCAACAAACTTAATGAAGCCCATGAATTCAGGATAGATAACTTCGCATCCTGCATCTTCTAATTTTTGTCCTACGAAGTTGTTTCCAAATGGTTGATATTTAATTAATACTTCACCAACGATTCCAACTTTAGGTTTTGGTTTTGACATGTCTACTTTGATTTCTTCGAAATCATCAACCATATCATATAAACTCTTTTTAAATTCTTTAAATGTAGTTCCATGTACTAAATGTTTACACTTAGCTAACCACTTATCATAAACAACTTGTGTATCACCTTTATTTACTTCATAAGCCCTGTTTTTAGCAGCAAGTTTTTGTAGTAAATCACCATAGATAACAGCCTTAGCAAGTCTTCCGATTAGTTTTGGTGTAAGCTTAAATCCTGTCATCTTTTCCATACCAACTACGTTGAAAGAAACAACAGGAACATTTGCATATCCAGCATCTTTCATTGCTTTTCTAATGAAACCAATGTAGTTTGTAGCTCTACATCCACCACCTGTTTGAGACATAATAACAGCAGTTTTATTAACATCGTATTTACCTGATTGTAAAGCTTCTATTAATTGTCCTGTAGTTAAAATTGATGGATAACAAGCATCATTATTTACATACTTTAATCCGATTTCAACTGTATGCTCTGTACATTCTTTTAAAACAACAAAGTTGTAACCACATGATTTAACAGCTTCTTCAAGAATTTCAAAATGAATAGGTGCCATTTGTGGACAAAGAATTGTATAACCTGAGTCATTCATTTCTTTTGTGTATTCAACTCTGTTTCTTTCATAGTTACCGATTTCTTCATCATCATCTAATACATGAGTAAATGATTCTGATTTAGTAGCTTGCATACGTTTATTCATACTAGCTAGAAGTGAACGTATTCTAATCTTAACAGCTCCTAAATTGTTAACTTCATCGATTTTAATTAATGTATACATCTTGTCGTAGCTTGATAAAATTTCATCTACTTGATCAGTAGTAACAGCATCAACACCACAACCAAATGAGTTTAATTGTACTAATTCTAAATTGTCACGTTGTCCTACGAAATCAGCTGCTGCGTAAAGACGAGAGTGATATACCCATTGGTTAACAACTCTTAAATTGTGTCTAATGTCAGCTTGATTTTGAATACTATCTTCAGATAGAACAACTAATCCTAATGATGTAATTAATGTATCAATACCATGATTAACTTCTGGATCAACATGGTATGGGCGTCCTGCTAAAACAATACCACGAGCATTGTTTTCTTTAATATAATCTAAAGCTTTTTGACCTTCAGCTTGAACATCATCTTTAAAGTGTTGATATTCGGCTTCTGCTGCTTTAGCAGCATTCATAAGTTCACGCTTCTTAAATTTATATTCTTTAAATTCAGGTAAGTCTTGAATTGTTTCTACTAATTTCTTAGCGTCAAATGGTAAGAATGGATTTAAGAATTTAACATCCTTTAATTCTTCAACATTATTTTTCAAAACTTCAGAATAAGAAATAACGATTGGACAATTGTAATGATTTTCCGCTTGTGAAAATTCTTTTCTAGAGTAAGGAATACAAGGATAGAAAATTGTTTTAATACCTTGTCTTATTAAGCTTACAATGTGACCATGAGAAAGTTTTGCTGGATAGCAAACTGATTCTGAGGGCATTGATTCCATACCTTTTTCATAAGTTTTTCTATTTGATTTTTCACTTATAATTACTCTGAATCCTAATTTTGTTAGGAATGTAAACCAGAAAGGATAATCTTCATACATATTCAAAACTCTAGGAATACCAATTGTTCCACGAATTGCTTCTTCTTCAGAAAGAGGTTTGTAGTAATCAAATAATCTTTCTTGTTTATACTTATAAATATTAGGTAAAGTACCAGTTTTATTAACGATACCAGCACCTTTTTCACATCTGTTACCACTGATATGTCTTTGACCATTATTGAAAATATTGATTGTTAATAAGCAATGATTTTCACAACCTTGGCAACGAACGTGATTTGTTTTTATTTCTAATTTTTCAATTTCTTCTTCACTAGAAATTGTTGAACGATAAGCCATATCTAAGTTTGCTTCATATTGTTCTTTAGCAATAATAGCAACACCATATGCACCCATCAAACCTGCAATATCTGGACGAATAACTTCTTTACCAACTATTAATTCGAATGCTCTTAAGATTGCATCGTTGTAGAATGTACCACCTTGAACAACAATGTGATTTCCAAGTGTTTCTACATCTCTAATTTTCATAACTTTTTGAATAGCATTCTTAATTACTGAGTAAGAAAGTCCAGCAGAAATATCTCCTACAGTAGAACCTTCTTTTTGTGCTTGTTTAATTTTTGAGTTCATGAAAACAGTACATCTAGAACCAAGATCAACTGGTGAACGAGATTCTAAAGCTGCTTCAAC
>JAEEGL010841011.1_pt1 | contig 35815 bp, 29 predicted proteins | sample 9134231 | NCBI WGS metagenome assembly JAEEGL01 (sample SAMN16246548, study PRJNA631951) | gut metagenome | biome: gut microbiome; feature: rumen; material: fiber-attached | host: Bos | place: Iran: Karaj | collected 2018-10
CCCGCCTTCGACGCGAGGTCGCTGCTCAGCGCGATACTCTCCGGCCGCCGCACGGAGACTTCAGGCGGCGACGCCGCCGGAGCCGAAACGGCGCCCTCCGACGACGAGCTCACCCGCAAGCTCCGCAGCGTGCTCGAGGCCGGCGACGATGCCGGCGGCGGGGCGGGGGACAGAGCCCCCGCGGTAGAAGCCGCGGTAGAATCCGCGGGAGAAGCCGCGGTAGAAGCCGCGGGAGAAGCCTCGGAAGAGATCGCGGACGCAGCCGCCGGAGACGCATCCGGTGAGACGCCCTCTGACGCTGCGGACGATAAGGCTGACGGCGCTCGGGAAGACGCCGGAAAAGACGGCGGCGACGGCGGAAGCGGCGTGAACGCCTACGGCCTGTCCGAGGACCGTTCGCAGCGCTCCGTCGGCGACCTCAAGGCCCGCCTTTCCCAGATAAGGGACAGAAACCGCAGGTGACCTCGCCGGGCCGCAGGGCCCGCGGGCCGCACTCCGGGCCGGAGCATACGGCCCGGCTCTACAAGAACCAGATCAATTCGGAAGGAACGGTCTATATAAGCAATGTCCAAGGATTACACCTCCACACTCAATCTGCCGGAGACCGGTTTTGAAATGCGGGCAAACCTCCCGCAGCGCGAGCCCCGCATGCTGGAATACTGGGACGGCATCGGTCTGTACGACCTTATGCTGAAGAAGGCCGAGGGCAGGCCTCAGTTTCTGCTCCACGACGGCCCTCCTTTCTCCAACGGCGACATCCATATGGGACACGCCCTCAACAAGATCCTCAAGGACATCATCAACAAGTCCAGGGTCATGGACGGGTATTACGTGCCGTACGTCCCCGGCTGGGACAACCACGGCATGCCCATCGAGTCCGCCATAATCAAGAAGAACCGGCTCAACCGCAAGAGCATGAGCGTCTCAGAGTTCAGGAGCGCCTGCGAGGCCTTTGCCCGCGACTTCGTCGAGCGCCAGAGCGCCGAGTTCAGGCGCCTCGGCGTGACCGCCGACTGGAAGCACCCCTATCTCACCATGGATCCGAAGTTCGAGGCCCGCGAGGTAAAGGTGTTCGGCGAGATGTTCATGAAGGGCTACATCTACAAGGGCCTCAAGCCCGTGTACTGGTGCCCGCACGACGAGACCGCGCTCGCCGAGGCCGAGATAGAGTACTCCGACGACAAGTGCACGTCCATATACGTCAAGTTCGCCCTCGCCGACGACAGAGGAGTCTTTGCGGGCAGCTGCGATCCCTCCAGGACCTATTTCGTGATCTGGACGACCACGACCTGGACGCTCCCGGGCAACCTTGCCATCGCCGTCAACCCCGACGAGAGCTATGCCCTTATCAAAGCCTCCGACGGCAACTGGTACGTCACCGCTGAACAGCTCGCCGCCAGGACCATGGCGGCCGGCGGAGTCGGGTCTTACGAGACCGTGCTGACCCTGCCGGGCAGGGAGCTCGAGTTCATGAAGGCCAGGCATCCCTTCCTCGACCGCGACAGCGTCGTCGTCTGCGCCGACTACGTCACTATGGACAGCGGCACGGGCCTCGTCCACACCGCGCCCGGCTTCGGCGTCGACGACTACAACACCTGCCGCAAATACGGCATCGACATCGTGGTCCCGGTCGACGACCGCGGCTACCAGACCGGGGACGCCGGAAAGTACGCCGGCCTGTATTACGAGGATTCGAACGCCGTCATCCTCGAGGACATGAAGGCCAGCGGCGCGCTCTTCGCCTCCGAGTCCATGGTGCATTCTTATCCGCACTGCTGGCGCTGCAAGCGCCCGGTAATATTCCGCGCCACCCCGCAGTGGTTCTGCTCGGTCGACGCCTTCAAGGACAGGGCCGTCGCCGCGTGCGGCAGGGTCAGATGGCAGCCCGCCTGGGGAGGCGAGCGCATTGTCCAGATGGTGAAGGAGAGGGCCGACTGGTGCATCTCCCGCCAGCGCCACTGGGGCCTGCCCATACCCGTGTTCTACTGCGCTTCCTGCGGCAGACCCGTCTGCGACCGCACTACGGTGGACCGCGTCTCCGCCGTGTTCGCAGAAAAGGGCTCAAACGCCTGGTTCGACTGCGAGCCCTCCGAACTCATAGGCGACTACGCCTGCCCGCACTGCGGCGCAAAGGAGTTCACCAAGGAGACCAACACGCTCGACGGCTGGTTCGACTCGGGCTCCACCCACTTTGCCGTCATCGAGAACGGCGGCTACGACCCCGCCTGGCCCAAGGACATCCGCTGGCCCGCCGACCTTTATCTCGAGGGCGCCGATCAGTACCGCGGCTGGTTCCAGTCGTCGCTGCTCACGGCGGTGGGAGCCGGCGCCGAAGGCGCCCCGTTCAGGACCGTCCTCACCCACGGCTGGACCGTCGACGGCGAGGGCAAGGCCATGCACAAGTCCCTCGGCAACTCGATCTCTCCGGACGACATCGTAAAGAAATACGGCGCGGATCTGGTCAGACTCTGGGTGGCGTCGTCAGACTATTCGGTCGACGTCCGCTGCTCCGACAACATCTTCAAGCAGCTCTCCGAGGCCTACCGCAAGTTCCGCAACACGGCCCGCATAATGCTGGCCAACCTTGGCGGCTTCGATCCCGACCGCGACCGCGTGCCGGTCGCCGATATGCCCGAGATCGACAGATGGGCGCTGACCAGGCTCAACTCCCTGATCCGCGTCTGCCGCGAGGGCTACGACACCTATCAGTTCCACACCGTGTTCCACGCCATAAACAACTTCTGCACCGTGGACATGTCCAAGCTCTACGTCGACATTACGAAGGACCGCGTCTACGTTGAGAAGGCCGATTCGCCCGCCAGGCGCTCGGCGCAGACCGTGCTCTATACGGTCATCAGCGCCATGACCAGGCTCGCGGCTCCGCTGCTCTCGTTCACCGCGGAGGAGATTTGGCTCGCCATGCCCCATACGGAGGGCGAGGACCGCAGGTCCGTCTTCCTCAACCCCCTCCCCGAGTGCGACGAGGCCTTCGAGTTCGCCGGGGCGGAGAAGTGGGAGTCGCTGTTCGAACTGCGCGACGACGTCATGAAGGCGCTTGAGATCGCAAGGGCCGAGAAGCGCATAGGCAAGTCGCTCGACGCCTCCGTGGCCGTCTTCAGCCGCGACGCCGGGGTCCTCGGCCTGCTCTCCGGCTTCAGCGCCGCCGAGCTCTCCACCGTGTTCATCACGAGCGGCACATCCGTGATCGAGGGCGACGCCCCGGACGGCGCCTACAGGCCCGAGGACGGACGCCCCATAGCGGTGCTGGTCAGTACCGCGGAGGGACGGCGCTGCGACCGCTGCTGGTCGTACTCGGTCCGCGGCCGCGCCGACGGCGAAGGCTTCCTGTGCCTGCGCTGCGCCGGAATACTGGACTCCATCCTCAAAGAACGGGACACCTCAGGATCGTAATGCGCGCGGCAGGGCCGGCCCCGGCGCAGACCCGGGCCGGAATGATCGCCGCGGCGCGGAAAAAACGCACCGAAAAAACGCATCGGATATCCGCACCGAAAAAACGCATCGGATATCCGCACCGAAAAAACGCACCGAAAAAACGCACCGATACAAGAATGCGGGGGCAGGCCGTCCTGCCCCCTGTGAATGAAATGATCATCTGGCTTGTTGTACTTGCCGCCGCCGTGGCCGCCGATCAGCTCACGAAGTACCTCGTGGACTCCGGCATGGAGGTGGGCGGCTCCGTCGATCTCATACCCGGCGTCCTCCGGCTGACTTACGTCCGCAACGAGGGCGCCGCCTTCGGCATGCTCGCGGAGCACAGGTGGGTCTTCATTGTCCTGTCACTGCTGACCATAGCAGGCATCGTTTATTACGTGGTCCGCTACAGGCCGCGCAGCGCGTGGATGATGTGCTCGCTGACGCTTGTTACGGCGGGCGGGATCGGCAACATGATAGACCGGCTGAGCCTCGGATACGTTATCGACTTCGTGGATTTTTACGCGTTCGGCGAGCTCTGGAAATGGGTCTTCAACGTGGCCGACGCCTGCGTCTGCGTCGGCGCATTCCTGCTCGCGCTGAAGCTCCTGACAGACACCGTCAGGGAGAGCCGCGCCGCGAAGGCCGGGAAAGATGAAGGCGAAAATGGCTGAGCGTCTGTTCGACGAGCCGGAGGACGAGGTCCTGCTGCTGAGCGCAGGGGCCGGCCATGCGGGAATGAGGCTCGACAGCTTCGTCCAGGAGGCCACCGCGGGCTCGGAATGCCCGGTGTCGCGCTCCAGGGCCGCAAAGCTGTGCTCGGAGGGCCGCGTGCTGATCGACGGCAGGCCCGGTACGAAGAACGACAGGCTGGCCGGGGGGGCCGCGGTCGCCGTGCTGCTTCCTGCCCCGGAGCCCGACAGGGTCGGGCCGGAGGACATCCCCCTCGACGTCGTCTACGAGGACGGCGACATCATCGTCGTCGACAAGCCCTCGGGCATGGTCGTTCACCCCGCGCCCGGACACACCTCGGGCACGCTGTGCTCGGCGCTGCTGTTCCACTGCGCAGGGAGCCTGTCCGGCATCGGAGGCGTGTCGAGGCCCGGCATCGTCCACAGGATAGACCGGGACACCTCGGGCCTCATCGTCTGCGCGAAGAACGACGCGGCGCATATATCGCTCAGCGCCCAGCTTAAGGACCGGACGGTGCACAGGACCTATTACGCGATCCTGTGCGGCAATCCCCGCGACGACGCCGGAACGGTCGACGCGCCCGTCGGAAGGCACCCCTCCGACCGTAAGCGCATGGCGGTGCTGAGGGAGGGCGACCCCGGCGCCCGCCCGGCCGTGACTTACTGGCGCATACTCGAGCGCTATCCCGGCTTCTGCCTTGCCGAGTGCAGACTCGGTACCGGGCGGACCCATCAGATCCGTGTCCATATGGCGCACATCGGCCACCCCGTGTTCGGAGACCCGGTCTACGGCGGCGACCGCACGCCATTCTATGAAAAGCATAAGAACCTTACGCGCGGCCAGTGCCTTCACGCCGGCCGCCTTGAACTGGTCCATCCCCGGACCGGGGAGCGGATGCGGTTCGAGTGCCCGCTGCCTCCCGAGACGGTGAAGCTGCTGGGCATACTGCGCGCGTCGGCCGGCATCGCGGCCGGGGGCGCGGACGGAAGCCTGCCCGGGGACCCCGGCGCGGCTGACTCAGACAACGATTCCGGACGGCTTTGAAATGATCGACTTCAGCGATACGGTAATAGTGACCGACCTCGACGGCACGTATTTCGGGCGGGGCAGCGAGACTGTTCCCCGCAACACGGAGGCCCTGCGCTGGTTCGAGGAGCGCGGCGGCTTCTTCACGGTGGCGACAGGGCGCATAGCCCCGAACCTCGCCCACGATCTTAAGGAGACGGCACTGCTTATAAACGCCCCGGTGTCGGCCTGCAACGGGACCTGCCTTTACGACATCGGGCGCGGCCTCATCCTGGCCGAGAACCCGATGGACAGGGAAGAGGCCTGGGCGCTCATCCGCTTCATGGATGAGCACTATCCCCAGATCGGCGTACGCATCTCCGTCCCCGACGGCTTTCTGACCTCGCCGGAGAATCTCAGGGCCAACCCCATGATCTCGGCCGAGTACTCGAGGCTCGCCAACGCCGCAGGGCACCTTGAGCCCAGGAGCGCCTGGGACGGCTACACCTGGTACAAGCTCGTCTACCGCGACAGGGCCGAGCTGCTGGCCGAGGTCAGGCGCGACATAATACCGCTGTTCGGCGACAGGCTGACGATCTCCAACTCCGGCGCCACCTTCCTCGAGATACAGAGGGGCGGGATCTCAAAGGCATCGCTGCTTCCCGAGGTGCGCCGCTACTGCCAGGAGAAGTCCGGCAGGCCAGTCAGGACCGTCTGCTGCGGCGATTACGAGAACGACCGCGAGATGCTCCTTGCCGCGGACCTCGCGGTGTGTCCGGCCAACGCCGACTCGAGCGTCAGGGAGGTCGCCGATCTCATCATGTGCCGCCACGACGAGGGGCTCATGGCCGACGTGGTCGAGCACCTTGCCGCGCAGAAGGGGCAATCCGTCCGCTTCTGAACCGAATAGGGGGGGCTGTAAAATAGTCCCGAAAAAAAGAAGATACCCGGAAGGCGAAACTTCCGGGTGTTTTTCTTTGAAAAATAAGACGGCTGTTCTGTTTTTTAGGACTTTTTTTTAGCCCCTTTTCGGCGCTTCAGTCTATGAAATCCATGGGGTCGAGGCCCAGCATGGGAAGCAGTCGGGTCAGCAGTATGCGGTAGCGCATGTAGCTGTGGTAGCGTATGCCCTCTTCGAGCAGTTCGGGTCCGACGTTGACCTCCTCAGGCGTCACGGCGCAGCCCGCGCGGCGCATCCGGTCGAGCAGGTCGCCGTACTCGGGCAGCTCGGTGAGTATCATCTCGCGGAAGCGTGGCCACAGCTCCTTGAGTCTGGCCGGATCGACCTTGTCGCAGATGCTCGGGTCGTTGAGCCGCCTTATGTCCGGCAGCTGTTCGGGCGTGAAGTGGCGGTCGATCTCCTCCCAGTCGGGGCAGTCCTTCACGGGGTCGACCTCGGTCACCCTCCGCGCAATGTTGCGGTACATCCTGTTGATGATCAGCGTGGCGACGCCGACCTTCTTTCCGTGGTAGTCTGGCCAGATGCCACGGCTGACCTTGCGGCACTCCCAGTAGTGGGAGACGACGTGCTCGGCGCCGGAGGCGGGCCTCGACGACAGCGCGAGCTTCATAGCCAGCCCGGAGAGCACAAGGGCCTCCATAACGGCGCCTGCGGCCTCCTCGTCCTCGGACGTGATGCGGTCGGTGAGCGCCACGCATCTGTCGAGGGCGTCCAGCGTGAGCCGGGCGACCTTCTCGCAGTAGTATTCGCCCGTGAGGAGGTTCGACATCCTCCATTCGAGGATGCCGGTGGACTTGGCGACCATATCGCCGTAGCCGGCGGCCTTGAGCTCCGCGGGAGAGGCCGCGAGGATCTTCGTGTCGGCAAGGATGACGGCCGGCTGGCGGACCTTCCAGGACTCCTTGAAGTTGTTGGATATTATGGGCGCCGTGTCCGAAGCGAAGCCGTCCATGGACGGGGCCGTGGCAAAGATGCAGAACTGCAGGTCCTTCTCGAACGCCGTGACGCGGCATATGTCGTTGAGCGAGCCCGTGCCGACGGAGATGATGCCGCCGATTCCTCCGGTGAGGGCCTCGACCTCGCGCACCTGCTCCACCCTGGCGTATTTCATGTCGGGGTAGATGAGTTTGGTCAGCGTGAAGCCCGAGGCCAGAAGCGATGCGGTCAGCCCCTCGGCCTCGGCCGCGGCAAAGGTGTTGACGTCCGCCACGAGCAGGACGTTCTTTGGGAAGCCCGACCGCTCCAGGATCTCTCCCGTGCGGGCGGTGAGGCCGCTGAAGATCTCAACGGTACGGGTGTCGAAGGTGTGGGGCCTGCCGCAGGGGCAGTTCTCGAGCGATCTCAGCAGACTGCCTAGATTCATGAGAAGTCTCCTTTTGTCCGTCGCCCCGGGGAATTGACAGGAGGGCGGCGGAGTGATATAATGCGGGTGTACGATTCTGTGAAAGGACTGCGCCCGGCCCGCGGCCGGCGCAAGTATTGCCGATATGAGAAAGTATTCCGGTCCGAAGAAGAGACTGCCGGCGCCGGCAAAGGCCGGGAAGTCCGGGAAAACGGCCGCCCGGCCGGCCGCGCAGGGTAAGACCGGCAAACGCGTTAGGGTCACGGTCAGGACCGACCGGACCTTCGGACTCAGGGCCGGGCAGCAGTCCGGCGGAAGGCCGCCGGCCGCCTCCGGACTGCCGGAGCAGTTCGGGATCCCGCCGGCGGAGGAGATGCCGGAAGCGGGGAACGACAGCACCGTCACCGTCTCGGACGGCCTCATGGCGTCAAGGGCCGGCAGGGTCAGGCTGACCTATGCCGAGCCGTCGGGCGTGAGGGTGGGCTTCTCGTTCGACAGGGAGGAGCCCGGACTGCTTATGATGACCCGCGAAGGCGGCTCGGAGCAGGGCGTGCTCATGCTGGTGTTCGAACAGGGCGTTCGCCACATATGCATGAACAGGGTCGACGGCGAGACCTTCGAGATCACGACCTTTGCTTCGCGCCTGGAGAACAGGCTGGCGTCGTCCGGCACGCTCGCCCTGGACTATACGGTCGAGCTGCACGGGGTGAGGGTCGAGAGGACATCCATCGAGATAACGGCCGAAAAGGCGGACTGAGCTCAGCCCGAGACCTTGGCCAGGACCGTCCAGCCGTTCTCCTCGCTGTAGCAGGAGATGAGGCCGGTCGACGCGTTCGAAATATAACTGTATCGGAACGGCAGCACTGTGTTGCCGTTCTTGTCTATCATGCCGCATCTGCCGCCGGCGTCCGTGAGGACGCAGAGGCCCTCCACGAACGGCTGGGCGGCGGAGTACTGGGGCTGGACGAGCCAGTAGCCGTCCTTGTGATAGACGCCGTAAAGGCCGTTCCGCTCGAGGATGAGCAGGCCCTCGGAATAGGCGTACAGAGTGTAGCCGGAGGGGATGGCGAAGCGCTTGCCGCTCGTGTCGACAAGCACGTCCTCGCGCAGCTCGTAGACCGTCCTGGCGTTGGCGGGCATGTCGGCAAGGATGAGGCGGAGCAGGCCGTTGTCGTAATAGAAGCTGCCGAGCTGCGAGACGTCGCGGTACGGCGGTATCATGTAGAACTGGCGCAGCTGGGTGCCGGTGTAATAGGCGTTGCTGTGATAGGAGTTGAGATACACTACGGTCTTTCCGGAGGTGTTGATGATGCGGACGACCCCGTTGTCGTCGACGGTCACGGCGCGCCCCTCGCGGAAGTTGTAGGCCTCGGCGTAGTTGTACTGGGTGTGCCAGGCGAGCTCCAGCGTAACGTGCTGCGAGTAGCGCGGGCGCAGCGTCGTTATATAGTTGAGGTCGGCCTTCGGCTCGGCCGTGGCGTAAATGAAGCGGTAGTCGGTGACGACCTTCGTCACTTCGTAGATCTTTGAGGTGGTCTCTTCGGCCGTCGTTTCGGGCTCGGTCACGGGGGCGGTCCCGGTATCCGTTCCGGTCCCGGTATCCGTTCCGGTCCCGGTATCAGTCCCGGTTCCGGTATCCGTCCCTGTCCCGGTATCCGTTCCGGTCCCGGGAACGGTCTCGGGAGGGAGCGTCCCGGTGACTTCGCCGGCTGTGCCGGCGGGCACGCCGGCAGAGGCGCCGGTCTCATCGGACGGGGAGGAGGTCTGCTCGGGCACTGAAGCGGTCTCCGGGGAGGCCGGTCCGGGCTCCGTCGCCGTCCCGGTCTGAGCATCGGTGCCGGGCGATGTCGCCGTCTCGGGTGCCGGCGCCGTCTCGGGCGAGAGCGTCGTCTCGGGCGACAGCGTGGCCGTCGCCGCAGCCGCCGACGATGCCGCCGCGGCCTTCCTTTCGGCCTCGACGACCTTGAGGGCGGGCTTGTAATACACCGAGAAGGGGATGTTGTGCAGGGCAACCCTGGCGGCGTAATCCGGATAGGCTATTATGAGTTCCTTTGCTATGCGCCAGTCGATCTCGGTCCTCGTGTAGACCGAGGCCGTGTCCATCGTGTAATGCATGGTCACGTCGGTGAGCGTATGGTACTTTTTTATGTTGCAGTCGGAGAGGCCGTAATCCGGGTTGTAATCGAAATACAGCCCGCGGTTGTCGGTCTCGTCGTTGTAGTCGGAGAGGATGAAATCGCCGGTGGCCTCGTCGATGTAATAATATGCGCCCTTGCTGTAGAACAGCGGGCGGCCCTCCAGGTCCCTTGTGTAGGCGAGGATGACAAGGTCGGCCTTGTACGTTCCTATGGCGCGGCCGGCGGAGGTGAGGATGGTCACGGTGGCGACGTTGGTATACCTGGGGCGCTCGGTGCGCAGGCTGATCTTCTCGCCGTCGGGGCCGTCGACGGTCACCGTGTTTGCGAATATGTCGGTGCAGCTGCCCTTGCCGGAATCGAGGATTATGTATCCCATGTAGAGCTCGACGGCGCGCCGGGTGTAGGTGAGGACCGCGTTCGCGGGGAGCTCGGCGCCGCTGTCCTGGACGGGGTCGGACTTGTGTATGAAGGCCGAGAAGACGTTGCCGTAAGAATAGACCGAGGGAAGCTGGGAGCCGGAGAAGACCGTCGCCAGCTTCACGGAGCCGGAATAAGAGGCCCAGGTTATCGAACCGCCCTTGGCGAGACAGTCCTGAAGCGAGTCGAATACGACGGCGCCGGCTTCGGTACCCTGGGAGCCGGCCGAGGTCTCCGGGGCGACCTCCGAGCTGTCGGGTACGCCGGAGGTGCCGGTCTGCGAGGAGCCGGGCCCGTCCGAGGTGACATCTGAGCCGGTGTCCGGCGCCGTTGTCACGGCCGAGGTCCGCGCCTCCGTGTCACCGGGGTCGACGGCGGTCCCGGTGCCCTCCGGCCTCGTCCCGCTCTGCGAGCCGGGCAGCGAGAGCTTCAGCATGCCCAGCGCCAGCAGCGCGGCAACGGCGCATACTCCGGCAAAGATGAGGAAGCCGGAGGCGCGTGTAAGTATTCTCTTCAGTGCGGTGCCTTTTTTCATTGATCGCCTTTTTTGGACAGTTATTGCGCGCGGGCCGGGGAGCCGGTCCGTGATGCGCGTCGTGCGCGGACTACTTGTGGTAGCCCGTGCCTTTGATTATGGTGAATGACCTGTATAAGGCCTCCAGCAGCATTACCCTGAAGAGCCTGTGGGGGAAGGTGAGGTCGGAGAACGACAGCAGCAGGTCCGCCGCCCGCTTGACTTCGGGGTCGAGCCCGAACGAGCTCCCTATGATGAAGCACAGGGAGGGGTGGTCGGACTGGCGGGCGGCCAGCTCCGCGGCAAGGGCCTCGGACGAGAAACGCCTGCCCTCGACCGCCAGGGCGGCCGTGAAGGCTCTGGGCGGGACGGCGGACAGGATCCGGCGGCCCTCGTCGGCAAGCGCCGCGGCGATCTCGCCGTCCGACGGACAGTCGGGCAGCCTTGCCTCGCGAAGCTCGACGATCTCCGGCCTGCAGAACGCCGAGAGGCGCTTTTCGTACTCGCCGCAGGCCTGACGGAACCAGTCCTCCTTGAGGCGGCCGACGGCTATGATCTTTACGGGCACCATGTCAGATCACCGCGAGGGCGGGGGAGTCCGGCGGAGCGGCTCCGAGCGCCACCCTGCCTCCTCCCGCCGGCGAGCCGAACGGGACCGCGGGAAAGCCGGCCCGCTCCAGCGCCCCCCGGACGGCCGCAAGGGCCAGTTCGGGACGGTTGTTCTCGCATGAGATATGTGCCAGGAGGATGTGCTCCGCGCCGGCCTCCGCGAGCCGCACGGCCGCCTCGGCGGCGTCGCCGTTCGACAGGTGGCCCCGGTCGGAGGCGATCCTTCTTTTGAGCTCGGGCGGATAGCAGCCGCAGCGCAGCATTCCCGGATCGTGGTTGGCCTCCAGTATGACCGCCCGGCAGCCTCTGAGCGCATCGAAGACGCTGTCCGTGAAGACGCCGAGGTCGGTGACGCAGCCGTAGCCCGTACCTCCGAAGTCCACGCGGTAGCCGAGGGAGACCTCGGTGTCGTGGGAGGTGGCAAAGGAGGTGACGGCGGCGCCCCCCACGTCCTCGGAATAAAGCGGGGAGTGGCCGACGAGCGTCCCGGGGGCGCATTTTCCGCTCACGCAGCCGGCCGTTGCGGCGGCGGCGTGGACGCGAACTCCGAGCTTCGCAGTGAGGACGGCAAGGGCCGCCACGTGGTCGATGTGCGAGTGCGTCAGGAAGAGCGCGCCTACCGAGGCCGGATCGACTCCGGCTCCGCGCAGGGCGCCGCATATGTACTTTGCCGATCTTCCGGCGTCGATGAGGAGCGTCGTCCCCCCGGCGCTGAAGACCGCGCAGTTGCCTCCCGAACCGGAGCAGAGCGTTCCGAACAGCGCGCTCATGATCCGAGCATCGATCTCAGCGCGCCCGTCACGGAGTCCCAGACGAAGAGCCGGAACAGGTCGACGAGCAGCGGCAGGGCAAGGGCGATCATTGCGATGAGCAGCCACTTGGAGCGCTTCTCCCTGAGGGCGGCGCTCTCCACGTACTCGCGCTTCTCCTCGGGCGACATGGAGTCCGGCAGCATGTCCTCCGTCACACCGCGCGCCGCGAAGCCGCGGTTGTAGGCGACATAGGCGACGGCTGCGGCCGCCAGAAGGACGGCATAGGACGCGGTGGTGATCTTGAACAGGACGGGATAGCGCCCGCCGAGGTCGATCAGGACGAAGTAAAGGATCGACGAGACCGCGCAGGCAAGCACCAGCACGGCCAGCAGCCGCCAGTTGAACTTTTTCAGCGCGTCCCGGATCGCGGCCCTTTCGCCGCGCTTCTCGGGCGTGTCGTTGCGTCTCATGGCTCAGAAGACGCGGCAGGCTCCGTCGGGCCTGACCCTCAGCACGTGGCAGGCGCCCTCGCCGAAGACGGCGTCGAGCTCGCGGCGGTACGCGTCGACGTCCTCCTCGGGGACGAAGGCCTGTATGGTGCCGGCAAAGCCGCCTCCGTGAACGCGGCAGGCTCCGGGGCGGTCGCACCCGGCAAGGAAGCGCTCGCTCACGCACAGGGCAAGCGAGAGCCCCTGCTCGGAGGGGTCGCGGGGAGAGTACACGTTCTGAAGGTAGCAGAAGGAGGAGCGGCCGGACTCGGATACAAGCTGGAAGAAGGTTTCGATGTCGCCCGACCGCAGCGTGATCTTCTGGAGGTCGACGCGGCGGTTCTCGTCAAAGAAGTGCATCGCGCGGAGCACTGCCCGGTCGCCGCACTCCTTGCGCAGGACGGCCAGGCAGGAGCGGAAGGCGTCCTCGGGGACGTCCCGCAGGGCGGTCTTGCCGAACTTCGCGGCCACGGACTTCATCTCGGCGGGGACGGCCGCGTAATCGGGGGTGAGATCGGCGTGGTTGCCGCCGGTGTTGACGAGGCAGAGCCTGTATCCGGCCGCGGAGAAGTCGAAATCCAGCTTCTGGGAGGCGGGGTGTGCGGGGTCCGCGAAGTCGATGGTTATTATGCCGCCCGCGGCGCAGGCCATCTGGTCCATGAGGCCGCAGGGCTTTCCGAAGAAGCGGTTCTCGGCGTACTGCGATATCAGCGCGATCTCGGTGCCGCCGACCGAGCCCCCGTTGTAGAGGTGGGAGAACAGGGTGCCGGTCATTACCTCGAACGCCGCGGACGATGATATACCGGAGCCCTTGAGGACGTTGGACGTCGTCACCGCGTCGAGGCCCCCGATGGCGTAGCCGCGCTCCCTGAAGCCTTCGGCGACTCCGGCGACGAGCGCCGACGACCTGCCGAACTCCGAGGGATCGGGGACGGCCGCGACGGCGGTGTCCACCCTGTCCTCGGGGAAGCCCTCGCTCTTAATGCGTACGACGCTCCCTTCGGACGGCGCCGCGGCGGCGATGATATCGAGATCGACGGAGCAGGCTATGACCCTGCCCCTGTTGTGGTCGGTGTGGTTGCCGGACAGCTCGCTGCGCCCCGGTACGGAGAACAGCGCGATGTCCCTGTCTGCTCCGTAACGCGAGCCGAACTCGGCGGCAAGCGCCGCGTATCTGTCCCGCTGGGCGGAGACCGCCTCGGGCCCGTACAGCCTCTCGAGCGCGGAGTCGATGCCGCCGCTCCTTATGTGTCTTGCAAGTTCCGAAGAGTTCAAAGTCAGACCTCCCGCGGGCCGGTCGCGAACGAGGCGGCCCGATATCCAAACAATATGATTACAGTTTAATTATACTCCCGCGTGCCGCCGGAGTCAAGACAAATCCTTGTCTTCCGCCGCTGTCCATTATAGTGTCCGATTGTGAGCGCCGGGGAAAGCGTTTCTGATTTTTCCATGAACGGGGCGCCGCTTATTGACAAGGGGTCCGGTTTCGTAATATACTATTAATGGATTTTTGTTTGCATTATTAGTTTTTCGTTCGGAAGGACTGACCATGAGGATAAATCTGAGAACCGCCGCCTCCGCGCTCGCCGTGCTTGCCGCGGCGGCCCTGGCCCTTGCGCCGGCGGCAGCCGCCGCGGCCGCGGTGCCGGAGGATACGACGCCCGAGATACCCGTAGCCACGGTCAGCGTGGTCGCCGTGAAGCTCGCCACCCTGCCGTCCAGGCTCTCGTATACGGTCGGCGACGCCCCCGACTACACCGGGGCCACGCTCGAGCTCACCATGAGCGACAGGTCGACAAGGACCGAGACCGTGGCCGCCTCCTGGTGCACCGGCTTCGACAGCGACACCGACGGGGAAAAGACCGTGACCGTCACCTATCCCGGCACGAACCTGTCCGACTCGTTCACGGTCCGGGTCAACTCCAAAAAGGTCGCCGAGATAGTCATACAGAGGATGCCGGACCGCCTCGATTACTATGTCGGCGACACGGTCAGCATTGCCGGCATACGCGTGAGGGCGATCTACGAGGGAGGCACCTCGGCCGACGTGACCGAAGGCGTGTCCCTTGCCGCGACCGACACCTCGGTCCCGGGGGACAGCGTCCCCGTGACCGTGTATTATTACGCCAACTCGAGCCGCTACCAGGCGACGTTCCACATACGCGTGCTGGCCGTGACCGTCGATTCCGTATCCATCGCGACCTATCCCGTTCGCAACGAGTTCAGCGACGGCGAGCCCGCCGATTATTCCGGCCTCTCGCTCACCGTCTTATACAGGAACGGTGACGACGTCATCGAGCGAACGGTCGACGACCTGTCGCTCATGAGCTTCGAGGGCTACGATCCGTACACGCTCGGCGTCCAGACCGTGACCGTTTCATACGAGGGCCTGTCCGACCGCTTCCGCGTCTCGGTCACCCTGTCCGACAGCCACGTCCACACTCCCGGGCCGTACGAGGTCATAGAGCAGCCGACCTGCGTCACAGACGGGGTCGAGATCTCCCGCTGCACCGTGTGCGGCGAGGAGGCCGACCGCCGCAGCACCGGGACAGCCCCCCACACCTGGGGCGACTGGCTTATCATATCGCACGCGACCAGCGCCTCCGACGGAAGCATGGAGCGCGTCTGTTCCGTGTGCGGAGAGAAGAGCGTAGCTGTGATACCGGCGCTCAACAAGATACTCAGGAACGGCGACTATTCCGCCGAGATCGGCGGTACCGACCTGTTTGCCGACGGCATGACGTTCGAGGTGACCTCCGTTACGGCTGTCGTCACGGCCGGCGAGATGGAGGCCTTCGCTGCGGCCGCCGGAAGCGACGGCCGCGTGGTCGAGGTCGTCTGTCTTGCCTTCCGCGATCAGACCGGGCCGGTCGAGCTCGACAAGCCCCTTACATACACCTTCCCGGTGGCCGACCCGGGCGACGCCGCCTCGTTTGCCGCCGTGCGCGCAGGCGAGCGGATCCCGGCCGTCTACGATCCCGAAAAGCGCACCGTGACCTTCACCATGAACGGGGCCGGAACGGTGGCGCTCGCTGCGTACGGCGCGGAGGCCGAGACCTCAGCGCCGCCGCAGACCGAGCCGCCCGTCACGGAGCCGCCGGAATCGACCGCGCCCGAGACTTCGTCTGCGCCGCCCGAGACCGGATCCGTGACCGAGCCCCCCGACGATACCGAAGCCGGCCCTTCGCAGACCGCGGACACGTCCGCGGCGGAGCCCGTGACCGAGCCGCAGGAGAGGGATCCCGGCGGGTCCGGCACGGCGGTCAAGGTGGTCATAATAGCCGTCGTCCTGCTGGTGGCCGGGGCTCTCGTCGGAGCGCTGTGCTACAAGCGCTACGTTTACTGACAAGGAGGAGATGAAAATGAGGAAGACCGGTCACGTCCGCCGTCCCCGCGGACTCGGAGGGGAAGCCGTCCGCCGTATCGGCGGAGCGCTGCTTTGCCTTGCCATGTGCCTGGGCCTCGCCGCCCTGCCGGCGGTCGACGTCTCCGCCGCCGTACACATCCCCACCTCCGAGGAGATGTACAAGCTAACCGGCCAGAGGTACAAGGACGCCATCGCCTTCGATAAGGCGCGCTACCACCGCTGCGCCGGCTCCAACTACACCTGGTTCTCCGGCGGCTGCGCCCACCTCTGCAACGTCCAGCTGCTCATGCTGGGCATCAACACAAAGTACGTCGGAGCGAACGGCTGCGACGAGTGGGACAACTACTACAAGCTCAAGTACTCCGGCGGCGGATACAAGATACACGCCTATTCGGCCAAGGAGTACACCGTCGGCAGCGCCCTCGAGGCCATAGAAAAGGAGTGCCCCGTCGCCACCAACATAATGATGTGCTTTTCCAAGACGATGTCCTCGAAGGGGAAGACCTACGGGCACTCGTTCTTCATACACGGGCTCATCGACGGCAACGTGTACTTCACGGACAACTTCACGATCTCCTACAAGGGCATGTACTTCGAGTCCGGCGACGTCGTCGTGATGACGCTGGCCCAGTGCCAGGCCTATTACGGCCGCAGCTGGTTCACCTTCGAGGGCGCCATCTGGTTCGAGGACGAGTCCCTCACCACCGAGGTGAAGAAGCAGGGCGGATACGTCCCCGGCAACGACGACCCGGGCATCGCCACCAACGCCGCCAAAGCCGGCTACTATCAGGTGATCAACGCCTCGGGCGGGCTCAACATCCGCAGCGGCCCCGACTCCGGCTCCGCCTCGTTCGGAAAGATAAAGAACGGAGAGAAGCTCTACGTGACCGGTGTGTCCGGCGACTGGGGCAAGGTCTTCTATTCGAACTCCGAGTTCGCCGTCGACGGCTGGGTCTCCATGAAATATCTCAAGTATCTCAGCAAGATGCCGGCCGTGCTGATGGATACGTACGACTCGGCCGGCTTCCACGTGGCCCGGGGGGCCTACGCCAGCGTCGAGAAGGCCGTGGAGGCCAGGTGGGGCGACGTCACCGTCATTACCCTGCAGGACGACTGCGTGGTGACGAGCCCCGTGACGCTCGACGACGGCGTGACGGTCGACACCGGCTCGCACACCCTCACCGTAAACGGAGAGGTCACGCTAAGGGGAGGGACCCTCATCAGCTCCGGCGAGATCAAGGCCCTTACAGACGACCCCTTCGTGCTGTGCGAGAAGACCAAGACCCAGTTCATCTACCAGTGCTATTTCGGACTCAGGATGAAGTCCGCCCAGCTGTATATCGGCGACAAGGTGGCCATGAAGTTCACCACCTCGTTCACCTGCTCGATGCTGCCGGTCGGCGCCGAGGTCGACTACAAGCTCGTCTGCACGGGGGTCGGGGGCAAGGGGCGCACCGTCTACTCGCCCGTCTCCGTCGAGGACGACCTCATCGACTTCGTGACCGAAGGCCTGGCGGCCAAGTACATGTCCGACTCCATAACCTGCCGGGCCGAGATAACCGTCACCTATAAGGGGGTCAGCTATCTGTTCACGAGCGGAGAGCTCAGCTACTCGCCCGTGGACTACAGCGGCGACGCCTTCGGCAAGGACAGCCGCCTCGACGCGCTGCTCGTCGCCATGCTCAGGTACGGCTCCGAGTCCCAGAAGTTCTTCGGCTATTCCACGGACAGGCTCGCCGACAGGTTTTTGACCTCGGCGCCCGCCGCCACAGCCGACGAGCTGTCGGAGATCGCTCCGAGGGCCCTCACGCCCCCGTATTCGTCCTCGTCGACCCAGATCCACGTCAATTCCGCGAAGCTTGCCGTCGGCGACACCGTCCACATAGTCTTCGGGACCTCGTCCGGGACCCTTCCCGAGGGCACCAGGCTGCTCGGCTGGACTTACGCGGACTACAGGGCAGTCGCCGACGCGGCCGGGGCCTCGGGGGCTGACGCCGGGGCGTCCATGACCGCCTCCAACTGCTCGTTCTCGCTGGCTCCGGACTCCTCCGGCAGCTTCGCGACGGCCGGGCTGTCGCCGCTTCAGTTCTCCGACACATACTACTTCCGCCTGGCCGTCCCGGACAGCTCCGGGAACTACGCCTACGACTGCGTGATCACGTTCAGCGTGACGTCTTACTGCGCCTACCTGCTCGGGAACGGCCTCAACGATTCGGCCGACGCCCTCTGCCTTGCCATATGCAGATACGGCAGGGCCGCCAGAGACTATCTCGAGGCGTACAACTGAGAAGACTTGAGTACTGACAGGATTGCCGTCTGCGGCATCGGCTTCGATCCGCTCACCGAAGAGGCGGCGGCGCAGGCCGTTGCCGCGGCCGTTCGCGGGCGGAGGGGCGGGGAGGAGCTCCCGCTCAGGGTGGTCACCCCGAATCCCCTTATGGCGAGGCTTGCGGCCAGGGAGCCCCGCTTTATGGAGGTCCTCAACTCCTCCGGCCTCGTGCTGGCCGACGGCACGGGCATAGTCGGCGCGGCATCGAGGCAGGGAACTCCGCTGCCCGGACGGGCGACAGGCATCGGCACCGCCGAAAAAGCCGCATCGCTGCTGGCCGGCGAACACGGCAGCGTCTTCATCCTCGGCGCAAAGCCGGGGAGGGCCGCGGCCGCCGCGGAAGAGCTGGCCTCGCGATATCCCGGGCTCCGTGTGCTCGGCTCGGCCGACGGATACGGTGACATGTCGGATCCGGACGCGGCGGCCCGCGCGGTCGGCTCGCTCCGCCCGGACCTGCTGATCGTCTGCCTCGGCATGCCGGCTCAGGAGTACTGGGCGGCGGACCACGCGGAGGCGCTTCGCGGCACGGGCGCCGTCATGTGTCTGGGAGGCGCGGCGGACGTCTGGTCCGGCGCCGTAAGGCCCGCCCCGGCCCGGGTGCGCGCCGCCCGGCTGGAGTGGCTGTGGAGGATGGCGGTCGAGCCGAGGCGCTTTGCCGCCCTGCCGGAGCTGATAGCCTTCCGCATCGGCACGCGCAGAAGGCTCTTCCGCAGGCGCTGAGCCCGGACCGGCCGGTCCGCCTGTCAGCGCGGACGGCGGAAAACGGAGGATCCCGCAGCGGATTACACGGCGGGACGGCGGAAAACACGGAAAAACAAATAAAACGCTTGTATTTTTCGCGGAAAAGTAATATAATAAACTTTGGTTTTCGCCGCGGCCGCGGATCCGCTCAGGGCACCGCCGCGTGAAGGCCGCAGCCGGGCCCGCGCGCGCCCCGCGCTCGGCCTAATGCCCGCCCGCTGCGGCGGGGCATCGCTCAGTCAGAACAAAAAACAAATATATACCGGAGGATTTCCACAATGTCAGTAAGAGTTGCCATCAACGGCTTCGGAAGGATCGGACGTCTCGCTTTCCGCCAGATGTTCGGCGCCAAGGGCTACCAGGTGGTCGCCATCAACGACCTCACCAGCCCCAAAATGCTTGCCCACCTGCTCAAGTACGACTCCGCGCAGGGAAGATACGGCCACGACGTCACCGCCGACGACGAGGCCGGCACCATTACCGTGGACGGTAAGACCATCAGGATCTATTCCGAGAAGGACGCCGTCAACTGCCCCTGGAAGAAGCTCAAAGTCGACGTGGTGCTCGAGTGCACCGGCTTCTACACCAGCAAAGAGAAGTCCATGGCCCACATCAAGGCCGGCGCCAAGAAGGTCGTCATCTCCGCCCCCGCCGGAAACGATCTCAAAACCATAGTCTACAGCGTCAACGAGCAGACCCTGACCGCCGAGGACCAGATCATCTCGGCCGCTTCCTGCACCACCAACTGCCTGGCTCCCATGGCCAAGGCGCTCAACGATTACGCCCCCATCCAGAGCGGCATCATGACCACCGTCCACGCCTACACCGGCGACCAGATGGTCCTTGACGGCCCGCACCGCAAGGGCGACCTCCGCCGCGCCCGCGCCGCCGCCGTGAACATCGTTCCGAACTCCACCGGCGCCGCCAAGGCCATCGGCCTCGTCATCCCCGAACTCAACGGCAAGCTCATCGGCTCCGCCCAGAGAGTTCCCACCCCGACCGGCTCCACCACCATCCTTGTCGCCGTCGTGAAGGCCAAGAACGTGACCGTCGAGGGCATCAACGCCGCCATGAAGGCCGCCGCTTCCGATTCCTTCGGCTACAACGAGGAGCCCATCGTCTCCTCCGACGTCATAGGCATGACCTACGGTTCGCTCTTCGACGCCACCCAGACCATGGTCGCGAAGATCGACGACAAGACCTATCAGGTACAGGTCGTCTCCTGGTACGACAACGAGAACAGCTACACGAGCCAGATGGTCCGCACCATCAAATACTTCGCCGAGCTCGCCTGACAGGCTTTTGCTCTCCGCCGCCTCCGGGCGGCGGAGAGCGGCACAGCCGCCGGCGCGGCTCCGCGCCGGCACTTCATACCCCGTGCACCAAAACGGCGGCGTGACTGCGGAGCTCAGCTCCGCACCGTCACCGCACAGCGGTTTTTGATTTTCGGTATTGACAAGCGCGCGGATTTGTGGTATCATGTTTCCCGTTGACGGTCTGCCCCATTAGCTCAGGCGGTAGAGCACTTGACTTTTAATCAAGGTGTCCGGAGTTCGAATCTCCGATGGAGCACCGGAAAAAACGGCCCGGCCGGGCCTCCGCAAGGAGTGCCCGGCCGGGCTTTTTTCCGTATACTATAGGTTTCTGCCCGCTTGCCGGCTGCGGCGCCCCGGCAATGACGTTCCCGGGCACTCCGCCTCTCAGTCCCCGTCCGTGTCGGCGGCCTCCGGGTACGCGGGGAGAGTCACAGTGAACACGGTCATTCCGTCGCCGGACACGGCCTCGACCCGGCCGCCGTGGAGCTCGACGACGCGCTTGACGACCGCAAGTCCCACTCCGTTGCCCTCGGCGGCGTGCGACTCGTCCGCCTGGTAGAACTTCCGGAAGATCTTTTCCATTGATCCGGCCGGGATGGACTGCCCGCCGTTCTCCACGGCGACCTCGACGGCGTCGCCCGAGCGGGAAGCCGCGATCCGCACGGTCCCGTTATCGTCGGAGAACTTTATCGCGTTGTCCAGAAGGTTTATCCACACCTGCTTCAGCAGTTCCTCGCTGCCGCGCAGGGAGATCTCGTCGAATTCGAGCTCGATGTCAAGTTTCTTGCGCTCCCACTTCCTCTCCAGCAGCAGCACGCAGTTCCTCAGCTGCTCGGACAGGTTGAACTCCGCCGCGTCGGTGAGGATGGTCTGGTTCTCCACCTTGGTCAGATCCAGGACGTTCGTCGCCATGACGGACAGGCGACGGGATTCCTCCTCTATGATGTCAAGGTATTCGATCCGCTGCTCCTCGCTCAGCTGGCCGCGCTTCAGCAGCTTCGCGAAGCCGGCGATGGACACTATCGGGGTCTTGAATTCATGGGAGAAGTTGTTCACGAAGTCCGAGCGCAGCATTTCGGTGTTCTCGAGCTCCGAGGCGAGGGAGTTGAAGCTGTCCGTAAGGTCCTTCAGTATCCACAGCTTCTGCATCTTCTTCTCGTACCACCTCGTGAGGTGGATGCGAGTGCCGAACTCGCCTCTGGCGAGGCTGTTCAGAGCGTTGATTATCGTGTTGATGAGACCGAGGGGCATCCGGACCACGAGCCACGAGAGAATGGAGCCGAGGACGGTGCTTGCCAGTATGAGCAGGAAGACGAAGATGGTCAGGACCTCGGAGTTGCTCTTGCCGATCTGAAGCAGATCGAAGTGGAGCAGGATGGCAGCCACGGCCCCCACAATGACCATGCTCAGGAACATGCTCACGAAGATGAACAGCGATATGACGAGCGTAAGGGTGAACCTCTCCCGCCTTTGAGTATTCTTCATATCTTCTTCACCGCCTTGTAACCGAGGCCGCGGACGGACTCGATCGAGAACTCGGGATAGTTCTCGAACCTTTTTCTAAGTCTGCCGATGTGGACCGTCACCGTCTCCCAGCCGCTCTCGGAATCCGAGCCCCACACCTCGTCCATGAGCTGGATGCGGGTGAAGATCTTCCCGGGGTAGGAGAGGAGAAGGAACAGAAGCATGAACTCCTTCTGGGGCAGCTCGGTGACCTCGCCCCCGCGCGATACCGTCATAGCGTCGTAATCCAGAACCACGTCCCCGATCGAGAGCCTGCGCTCGGTGGCGATCCTGGCCCTCCGCAGCAGGGCCTTTATCCGGAGGAGAAGCTCCTCCTCGTCGACGGGCTTGGTCATATAGTCGTCCGTCCCCGCCAGGAAGCCCTGCTTGCGGTCGGCAGGGAGCTGCTTTGCCGAGACCATAAGGACGGGCAGGCTGTCGTTTGCCGCCCGTAGGGTCCTCGTGAACTCGTAGCCGTCCATGCCGGGCATCATGACGTCCAGCACGACAAGGTCCACGGTCTCCCTCTCCATGGCCAGAAGGGCCTCCTCGCCGTTCTTTGCGGTGATCACCGCGTATCCGGCCTCCTCCAGCACCGCCTGCATCAGCCGGCGGATGTTTTTGTCATCGTCGGCCACAAGTATGTGAAACATCTTCGTCACCTCCGCGCGGATCCGGACATCGATCCGGGACCGGTTTCTGCCGTGCAGGGCCGCCCGGGCCCGGGTGTCCCCGTGCCTTTCCGGCCTTTGCCGCGGCTATCGTACTAAAAGAATCTAAACTGAAACGAAACAAACCCCGCCCGGCAGGCTCTGCGCCGGCGGCCGGTCTCCCGCCCGGAGGCTCTTATGTCCGGACTCTCACGGCGGATGATCGGGCGCGGGCAGGCTCTGTGCCGGACCCGTCACGGGGTTTATTTTCAGTTTAGAAAACCCTGTTATCATTTTTCCGGAAGCCCGAAGCCCGAAGCCCGAAGCCCGAAGCCCGAAGTACGAAACCCGGAAGCCCGGAAGCCTTACCGCTCGCGCTGAGACAGAAAACCCGCAATAGCATGCCCGCCGGCGCCCGTGACAGCCGGCGGCCGGAGGTGGAGATTTGATCATTGCCGTCATATGCGATGTGCTCGGCGAAGCCAACAACGGCACGACCATCGCCGCGAGAAACCTCATAAACGCGATGAGGGAGAGGGGGCATACCGTCCGTGTGGTCTGCCCCGACGAGGAGCGCCGCGGACAGCCCGGCTGGTACGTCGTCCCCCGCTACGACTTCGGCCCCTTTCAGAAATATATGGAAAAGAACGGCGTCGCCCCGGCCAGGGTAGACCCGGAGGTTCTCGAGTCGGCCGTCAGGGACGCCGACATAATCCATGTGATCCTTCCGTTCTCCCTCGGCAAGGCTGCCGCCCGGTACGCCTCCGCCCACGGGATCCCCCTGACGGCCGGCTTCCACTGCCAGGCCGAGAACATCTCGAGCCACCTGTTTCTCAAGAACGTCCCCGCGGTGAACCGCCTGATATACAAGATCCTCTACCGCCGCCTCTACCGCTGCTGCGACTGCATCCACTATCCGACGCAGTTCATATGCGACGTCTTCGAAAAGACGGTCGGACCGACGCCTCACAGGGTGATATCCAACGGAGTCAGCCGCGAGTTCGGCCCGGGCCCCCTCACGGACGCCGCGTCCGGCCGCCGGGAGGACGGCCGGCCATTCACGGTCCTGTTCATAGGGCGGTACAGCAGGGAAAAGCGACACGACGTCCTGATAGACGCGGTCGCCCTCTCGAAGCACAGAGACGGGATCCGGCTGATCTTTGCCGGGACCGGGCCGCTCGGGGACAGGCTCCGGAGGCGCGCCGAGAGGCGGAAGATCCCTCCTCCGGTCATGCGGTTCTACAGCCGCCCGGAGCTGATAGACGTCATACGCTCCGCCGATCTTTATGTCCATCCGGCGGAGATCGAGATCGAGGCCATAGCGTGCCTCGAGGCCATAGCCTGCGGCAAGACCCCGGTCATAGCCGACTCCCCGAGGAGCGCGACGCGCTACTTTGCCCTGTCGGAGGAGAATCTCTTCCGCGCGAACGATCCCGCCGACCTGGCAGCGCGCATCGACTGGTGGCTCGAGCACCCCGAAGAGAGGAAGGCCTGCGAGCGGCGCTACCTGGGCTATGCCTCGCAGTTCGACTTCGACCGCTGCATGGACGAGATGGAGAGAATGCTTGCGGAGACCGCCGGGGGTAAACGAGATGAAGCGTGAGCGTGTGATCTATTACTCCGACGTCCTCAACGACGATTTTGCCGATACCGATATAAGGACGAAGCGGGTCGGGGCGGATTTTCCGTATCGGCACGCCCCGGCGCCTTGGCGGATCGCGGCCTTCCTGCTTTATTATGCCGTCGCCGCGCCCATAGTCTTCCTGATCTCGAAGCTGTACCTGGGACTGAAGTTCGAGAACCGCAGGGTGCTCAGGGAGCTCCGCGGCAGCGGCTTCTATCTGTACGGCAACCACACGAGAAACCTCGACGCCTTCGTGCCGTCCATGGCCGCGTTCCCTAAGCGCGCGTATATAGTCTCCAGCCCCGACGCGGTATCCATACCGCTGTTGAGAAACACGGTTCAGATGCTGGGGGCCATCCCCGTGCCGACCGAGACTGCCGGAATGCGCCCGTTCACCGAGGCGGTCTACGCCGCCCGGGCCGCGGGAGGCTGCGTCGCAGTCTATCCGGAAGCCCACGTGTGGCCGCTCTACACCGGTATCCGGCCCTTCCCGGATACCTCGTTCCGCTATCCCGTCAGGGACGGCGCGCCGGTCGTGGCAATGGTGACTACCTACCGCAGGCGCACCGGCCTGTTCCGCTTCTGTTCGCGCCCGGGAATGACGGTCACCTTCTCGCGGCCGATGACGGCGGACCCGTCGCTGAGCCTCAGGGAGGCGCAGAGGGACCTGCGCGACAGGGTGCGTGACTTCATGCTGGAGGTATCGTCGGGCAGGGAGAACGTGGAATACATCCGTTATGAGAAGCGCGGCGGCTGAGACCGGGCGCCGGCCGGATCTCCGGCGGCCCGCCGTTCAGCCGAGCAGCGTGCGCCATTTACGGAAGGCCGCGTTCCGTCCGTGAAGCGCGGCGCCGTTCCGTGAAGGCCGCCGAGACGGGACCGGCATCTGCATATGAGAGCTCCCCGGAGGTCCGCAGGACCCGCGGGGAGCTCTCCGCGCATGAGTTCAGTCTATCGCCAGGATCTTGTCCTGGACCTTCTTAAGGTCGTTCGGGATCTTGGTCTTCAGCGCCGCCCAGGCGGCTGAGACGGACCTGTTGTATGAGGCGGTGATAAGCGGGGATATGTCTGCCGGGAAAAGGTCGGTGATGTAGTATCTGATGGAACCCTTTACGGTGTCCAGCATGAGAGCCATGTCAGGGTCGCTGGCCCGCTTCGTCTTGAGCGTGAGTTCGTAATAGGCCTCCATGACGGTCGAGGACGAGACGTAGGCCCAGTAATCCATTACGTTTCCGAGCATCTCAACATCGGCGGAGGGATCGTCCGGAATGGTCCATATGGGGAAGAGCGCGTCCATCTGATGGTAGTATTCAGGCTGGTCGGAATCGTACTTGGGATTCATGACGGCGCCGATGCCCTTTTCGGATTCTCCGAAGGCTTCGAGAGAGCCGTTCATGGTGGTCTGTGTAAAGAGGAAGTGCCCTTCGGAAAACAGAGCCCTGGCATGATAGAACTGATCGATGTATTTAGATGAGTTCAGGGCATCCAGACCGGCGGCCGTTCCGTAGTCTATGCTGACGGAAGGATCGGAGATGATCGCCTTGTATTTGTCGAGGAAATCCTGAGTCTTTTCGGCGTAATCGGTCCCTATCCTGCATACGAGGTCTCCCGCCTCGTCCACCTCGACCCTGAACGAGCCTATGCCGGTGAGCAGGTGATCGCACTCCTCTTTGATCATGCCGTATATGCCGATCTGTCCGTCGGCACCGGGGGCCGATACGCTCTTGATCATCTGAAAGAATACATCTATGGTCCATTCGTTGCGCGCGGCGTATTCGTACGGGCTGGTCAACCTGAAGTCCTCCAGCACCGCCTTGTTGAACCACCAGAGGCGGCAACCGGCCAGGTTGGCCACCGAGACGTCGTTGGGCATTATGAAGAGCTTTCCGGCGTAGCCGTATTCCCGGCAGGCGTTTTTGTCCCACCAGCCCGTGGTAAAATCGACGTCCAGGTCGTTGAAGTTGCGCAGCAGTCCCTCGTAGGCAAGGCCGCCCAGCGAGCTTCTCTGTGCCAGCACGATGTCGTACGGGAGGTCGCCCGCCGCCAGGTCCTTTTTCACGGTGTCCTGAGGATAGTCGGCCTCGGTGAAGCTGAAGCTTATGTTGTATTTTTCCTCGACCCTCTGATTTCTAACCGCGGCCTGCTCGTTTACCAGGTCTGTAGCGTTCTCGGGACAGTAGATGTACAGCCCCGCGTAATGCTTGGCCTTCGACGAGCGCATGTAGACGGAGAAGGTCTCCCCGCCGTAGTCCGCGTCGCGGAAGACCGGGCCCGTATGCTCGGACGATGTGCCGTCCGGTCCGCCGGACAAGCCGGGATCCTGAGACGGGGCGGACTGTGCGGAGCCGTCGCCGTCCGGTGCGCCGCAAGATGCCGCGGCAAGTGCGGACAGGAGCGCAAAGAGCGCCAGAAGAAGGGAGAATACGGTTTTCAGTTTTTTCATTTGAGTTCGGACCTCCTAGAGAATTGCCCCGGTCCGGGCAGTTTAAGCATAGCACGAGTCGTCATCCGTGTCAAGACGCAAAATGGGAATGACGTCAGGATCCGGAACCGGATCCGGAACATGACCCCGGCGCGGGACTTGAAACCGAAGAAAGGGGCGGTGCCGGAAATGATTGATATACAGGATCTGAACAAGTACTACAGAGTCGGAAAGAGTTGGTTCCACGTTCTGAAAGACGTTTCCCTTCACGTCGGCAGAGGGGAGATGGTGGCCGTGACCGGCAGATCCGGTTCCGGCAAGACCACCCTGCTGAACATAATCGGAACGGTGGACTCTTACGACGACGGGACTTACACCTATTGCGTGCAGGAAGTCCGTGATCTGTCTGACAGGAAAAAAGCCGCTCTCAGGGCGAAGTCCATAGGTTTCGTCAACCAGGACTATATGCTCCTGGAGCACCGCACGGCCGCGGAGAACGTGGAACTGCCTCTGTACTTCGGGAAAGTCGGAAGGACCGAGATCCGCAGACGCGCGGTCAGGGCGCTTTCCGAGCTCGGTATCCTGCCTCTCGCGCAGAAAAAGGTCTGCGACCTGTCGGGAGGCGAAAAACAGCGGGTGGCCATTGCGCGCGCGCTCGTCATCGGGCCGGAACTGATCCTTGCCGACGAGCCTACCGGGGCGCTGGACGAGAATACCGGGAACGATATAATGCAGATCCTCAGGAAGCTGAACGCGGAGCAGGGCATAACCATGATCATAGTGACTCACGACAGCGACGTCGCCGCGTTCTGCGGCCGCACTGTCCGTTTGAACGACGGCCGGATCGCCGAATGAGATCCGGGGCCGGGAGAGTCTGAGGCCCCGGGAAGCGAAGCAATTTCGTCCTCATTACGAAAAAAAGGTTGACATACGGGCCCGGAAGTGGTAAAACAGTATCAGCGGACGGCGCACGCCGTCCGTAACGACAAACGGAGGAGAAGAGTATGAATTCATTCAGAAAGTATCTTGCGGAGTTTACGGGCACCTTCGTGCTCGTGCTGTTTGCCTGCGGGGCCGCGGTCGTCACCGGCTGCTCCACATCCAATTACGCGGGCTATCTGCTCACCGCTCTCGCGTTCGGCCTCGTCATCGTCGCCATGGCGTATTCCATCGGCAACGTTTCCGGCTGTCACATCAATCCCGCCGTCAGCCTTGCCATGCTCATATGCGGAAAGATCTCGTTCGGCGATTTCGCGGGTTACGTCGTGGCCCAGTTCGCCGGAGCGACGGCGGGCGCCGGAGTTCTCTGGGCTCTGCTCGGGAGCAACGAGGCGCTGGGTCAGAACGGCCTGTATAACGGCAATGTCTGGCTCTCGCTCCTGGTCGAGATCATCCTTACCTTCGTATTCGTCCTGGCTATCCTCGGAGTGACCTCAAAGCCCGAGTACGGCTCCGTCGCGGGAGTCGTCATCGGCCTCACGCTCACGCTCGTTCACATCTTCGGCATCTACTTCACCGGCACCTCTGTCAATCCGGCCCGCAGCTTCGGGCCCGCCGTCTTTGCCGGAGGAGAGGCTCTCTCGTCCCTGTGGGTGTTCATCGTCGCGCCTCTCGTCGGAGGAGCGGCCGCGGCCCTCTGCCACAAGTTCCTCTCGGGGAAAAAATGAGGGCCGGCAGATAACGGCGATCGGAACCTGACGGGCGGCGCCCACGGAGGCGCCGCCCGATTTTTTTTCGAAAAAGCGATGCGCGGCGCCGTTTGACGCTTGACAGCGCCGCAACTTTGGTGTATAATATGATCGTGATATCAAAAAGAAATCAAAAAGGATAATCGGAGGATAGTGTAATGACTGAAAAGGTTCTTGCCGGCAGAAAGCACGGCATGGCTGTATTGATCGGCGGCATTCTGCTCTACATCGCCGCCTTCGCGGGGATCATCTGGGGCGCGGGGGACGGAGACGAGATCGCGGTCCCGGCGGTCTTCATCCCCAGCATGATCTACTTTTTTGCGGGCTTTCTGCCGTTTCTGGGGCTCAAGGTCATCGGCCCGCAGGAGGCGCTGGTCCTGACTCTCTTCGGACGCTACTACGGCACTCTCAAGGGAGAGGGGTTCTATTTCGTCAATCCGTTCTGCGTCGCGGTGAACCCGGCCGCCGACACGCACCTCAACCAGAGCGGCGACGTCAAGACCGAAAAGCCGGTCGTCGCCGTACAGGGACAGAACGGCCACGTGAACGTCGGCTTCAAGAACGGCGGCAAGCGCATATCGCTGAAGATCATGACGCTAAACAACAGCCGTCAGAAGGTCAACGACTGCCTCGGCAATCCGGTTGACATAGGCATCGCCGTCATCTGGAGGGTCGTCGATACCGCCAAGGCCGTCTTCGACGTCGATAACTACAAGGAGTATCTGAGCCTGCAGAGCGACAGCGCGCTGCGGAATATCGTGAGGATATACCCTTATGACATCGCCCCCAACGTCGACACCACCGGCGACGGCGTCGCCGACGAGGGCAGCCTGCGCGGCTCCAGCGAAATCGTTGCAAAACGGATCAGGGACGAGATCCAGTCGAAGGTCACTGCGGCCGGGATCGAGATCATCGAGGCCCGCATCACCTACCTCGCCTATTCGACCGAGATCGCCGCGGCCATGCTACAGCGCCAGCAGGCGTCCGCGATAATCGACGCGCGCAAGATGATCGTCGACGGAGCCGTGGGCATGGTCGAGATGGCCCTGGAGCGTCTGAACGAAAAGGGGACCGTCCAGCTCGACGAGGAGCGCAAGGCCGCAATGGTGTCGAACCTCCTTGTCGTGCTCTGCGGCAACCACGACGCCCAGCCGGTCGTGAACTCCGGCAGCCTGTACTGACATGGACGAGGCCCGGAAGAAGCAGGTCCCTCTCCGTCTCTCGGAAAAGCTGTATGAGGAGATCGCCCGCTGGGCCGAGGACGATTTCAGATCCGTAAACGGACAGATCGAGTACCTACTGACCGAATGCGTAAGGCGACGCCGGAAAGACCCCGGACCGGCCTTGGACGCGGATGACGCCGGCGGACACGCAGCCGGACAGGAATAAAAAAAGCCCTTCCGTCTTCCTGAAAAGGTTAGCGGGAGGGTTTTTTTGTTTTTTTCTGTTGACTTTTTTCCGGGATTTGTGTATAATTGTATACAATTATACAATCAGGAGCCGAATCATGCTTGAACTGTCCCCGAAAACCAATCTCCTGGAGAGCGAGTCTTACAAGTACTCCCTGCAGGACATAGAGGAGCCCAATCTCTACCGCGAGATATTCAATTACGAGGAGATCCCGAAGATCTCTTTCAACCATCGCCGCGTTCCGCTCGGCATGCCCGGCGAGATCTGGATCACGGACACCTCGTTCCGCGACGGTATGCAGTCGGTGGAGCCTTATACCACCGGGCAGATCGTATCGCTTTTCAGGCTCCTGTCGAAACTCGGCGGCCCGTACGGTATCATCCGGCAGACGGAGTTCTTCGTATACAGCGCGAAAGACAGGGAGGCCATAGCGCGCTGTCAGGAGCTCGGACTGCGTTTCCCCGAGATAACCACGTGGATCAGGGCCAACAGGTCTGATTTCCGGCTCGTCAGGGAGCTGGGCATAGCCGAGACCGGGATACTCGTGTCCTGCAGCGACTACCACATATTCAAAAAGCTCAGGATGACCAGACGCCAGGCTATGGAACTGTACCTGTCGTCGGTGAGGGATGCCTTCGAGGCCGGCGTGATCCCGCGCTGCCACCTCGAGGACATCACGCGCGCCGACTTTTACGGTTTCGTGCTGCCCTTCGTCAACGAGCTCATGAGCCTGTCGAAAGAAGCCGGTATCCCCGTGAGGATCAGAGCCTGTGATACCATGGGATACGGCGTGCCCTTCACCGAGGCGGCCATGCCGAGATCCGTGGCCGGTATAATATACGGCCTGCAGAACTACGCCGACGTCCCGAGCAGTTTGCTTGAGTGGCACGGGCACAACGATTTCCACCTGGCCGTGGCCAATGCTTCGACGGCGTGGCTCCACGGGGCGTCGGCGGTCAACTGCTCGCTCCTCGGGATCGGAGAGCGGACGGGGAACGTGCCGCTCGAGGCCATGGTGATGCAGTACGCGGCCTTCCGAGGCTCGTTCGACGGCATGGATCCGCATGTCATAACGGAGATAGCCTGTTACTTCAGGGACGAGATAGGCTACGACATCCCGCCGATGTCGCCCTTTGTCGGCAAAAACTTCAATGTCACGAGGGCCGGCATACACGCGGACGGCATGCTCAAGGACGAGGAGATATACAACATCTTCGACACGGAAAAGATCCTCGGGCGTCCGGCGTCCGTGGTCGTCAGCAAGACCTCGGGAGCGGCAGGAGTCGCCTGCTGGCTCAACGAGCACCTGAAGAAGCCCGGGGGAGGCGCTTACGACAAGCGGGATCCGCTGGTCCTGGCCATGCGGGAGCGGGTCGACAGGGCCTATGAGGACGGCAGGGAGACCGCACTGACCGACGGCGAGCTCTACCGCATGGTCGGAGAGATCACCTCGGACGGCGGCAATACGGCCGATCCGCAGCACAGCGGACGGGGAAAGGTGTGAGAGACATGGAACACAGAAGCAGCTCCCTGGGGGAGCAGGTATTCGAGAGGATCGAGGACGATATCCTGGCGGGCAGATATGAGCGTGGTTCCTGCACGACGGAACTGAAGCTCTGCGCGGAGCTCGGAGTGTCCCGCACGCCCGTAAGGGAGGCGCTGGGACGTCTTGCGGCGGAGCATCTGATAAAAGAGACGAGCAAGGGGATCGTCATACTCGGGATCACAAGGGAGGACCTGGCGGACAGCATGGAGGTGCGCCTGGCACTCGACGGAAAGGCTGCCGCGCGGTGCGCCTCGGCCATTACCGATGAGGAGCTTCGCGAACTCCGCGAGGCCCTGGAACTTCAGGAATTCTACCTTGAGAAGGATGACGGCGACTCGATAAAGAAGATGGACAGCCGCTTCCATGAGCTGATCTACCGCTTCAGCGGAAGCACCGTTTATTACGAAGTGCTGGCGCCTCTGCATAAGAAGGTTCAGCGCTTCCGGCGGGCGGCGCTGGATGAGACCGGCCGGCCGGAGAGATCCGTCTCGGAGCACAGGCAGATCTACGAGGCTATTGCCGCCCGCGATCCGGAGCTTGCCGCCGAGAGAATGTTCACGCATGCAAATAACGCACGGGAGAGCCTTCTGGCCTCCGTAAAGGAAGACCGGGGGGAATGACATGGGACTGTCGCTGACTGAAAAACTCATTCTTTCGCATCTGACCGAAGGCACTGCGGAGAAGGGCGGAGAGATAGCGCTCAGGATCGACCAGACGCTCACTCAGGATGCCACCGGCACGCTGGCCTATCTCGAGTTCGAGCAGATGGGCGTCCCGCGCGTCAGGACTGAAAAGAGTGTGGCCTACGTCGACCACAATACGCTCGGCTGCGGCTTCGAGAACGCCGACGACCACCGGTTCATACGCACCTGCGCCGAGAAGTTCGGAGTATGGTACTCCTGCCCGGGCAACGGTATCTGCCATCAGGTCCATCTGGAGCGATTCGGAAAACCGGGAAAGACGCTGCTCGGCTCAGACAGCCACACTCCTACCTGCGGCGGCCTCGGCATGCTCGCCATCGGCGCCGGAGGGCTGGACGTCGCGGTGGCCATGGGAGGCGGCGCATACCGCCTCAGGATGCCGGGCGTGATCCGCGTGGAGCTCCGCGGCAGGCTCCGTCCGCTGGTGAGCGCGAAAGATGTCGCCCTGGAGATCCTTCGAAGGCTGGGAGTCAAGGGCGGCGTCGGCTACGTAATGGAATGGTGCGGAGAGGGCGTCGGCAGCCTGTCGGTTCCGGAGAGGGCGACCATTGCCAACATGGGTGCCGAGCTGGGCGCCACGACGACGGTCTTTCCGTCCGACGGGGTCACCCGGGCCTTCCTGGCCGCCCAGGACAGGGAGGAAGACTTCGTTCCTCTGGAGGCGGACTCGGACGCCTCATACGACAGGACGGTCGTGATCGATCTGTCGGAACTCGAACCGCTCATTGCCTGCCCGAGCCGACCGGACAACGTCGTAAAAGTTTCGGAGCTTTCCGGCTTCGCCGCCGATCAGGTCTGCATAGGTTCCTGCACGAATTCATCGCTTGCGGATCTGCTAAAGGTCGCCGCGCTGCTGAAAAATCGTAAGGTGGCCAGAGGGCTGAGCCTTTCTGTGTCTCCCGGGTCGCGACAGGTGCTGTCTATGCTTGCGGAGTCCGGCGCTCTGCAGGACATACTTGCCTCGGGAGCCCGCCTGCTTGAGTGCGCCTGCGGGCCGTGTATAGGAATGGGGTTCTCTCCTCCCGGAGGGGGCGTATCCGTCCGGACTTTCAACCGGAACTTCGAGGGGCGCAGCGGTACAGCCGATGCCCTCGTTTATCTTGCCTCGCCCGAGACCGCCGCGGCCACCGCGGTGACGGGCTTCATAACGGATCCGAGGAAGGTATTCGATCCTCCGCAGATCGCTCTTCCGGACAGGATGAGGATCGACGACAGCGCGGTCTATCCGCCGGCGCCCGAGGATGAGGCCGACAGGGTCGAGATAGTACGCGGGAAGAACATCGCCCCGCTGCCTCAGGGCAGGCCGCCGGAGGACAGCATGCGCCTGACGGTATCGCTCAAGGTGGGCGATAACATAACCACGGATCACATAATGCCCGCCGGGGCGAAGATACTCCCTTTCCGCTCAAACATCCCGCTCCTGTCGCGCTACTGCTTCACTGTGTGCGATCCGGAGTTCCCGGAGCGCGCCCGCGCGCTCGGCCGGAGCGCCGTGGTCGGCGGCGAGAACTACGGGCAGGGGTCGTCGCGGGAGCACGCGGCCCTTGTGCCGCTCTATCTTGGAGTAACCGCGGTCATTGCGGTCAGCTTCGCCAGGATCCACCGGGCAAACCTCATCAACGCCGGAATAATACCGTTCACCTTTCGACGGCCCGCCGACGCCGGACTCGTCGCGGAGGGCGACGTCCTGTCGCTTGAAGGAGTCAGGGCCGCTATCGGGACGGGCGTTATGACGGCCGTAACTTCGGACGGGCGGGAGATCGTGCTCGACTGCCCGCTGACGGACCGGCAGAAAAAGATCCTGCTTGCCGGAGGGCTGCTCGCCCTCACGGCCGAGGAGAACGAAGGAGAAAGAACATGAACGGCACCGCAGAAGCGGCAAGAGCCTTCGAGGTTCTGCTGAAGGAACAGCTTCTCCGCCAGGAGGAGCTTGAGCGGACCGCGGAGCCCGCGGATCATTCAAAAAAAAGGACCGTGACCGTGGGGCTGATCGACGGCGACGGCATAGGGCCTGTCATTATGGGTTCCGCGCGGACCGTGCTCGGGAAGCTGCTGGAGGACGGGAGCGGGGACAGAAAGACAGTGCTGCGGCAGATCGAGGGCCTTACTCTGCGGGAGCGGCTGAACGCGGGGCGCGCGCTTCCGGAGGGAGTGCTCGCCCAGGTCAGGGAGTGCGACGTGATCCTGAAGGGACCTACCGAGACGCCGCACGGAGGGACGCTGGAGAGCGCGAACGTCGCCCTCCGCAGAGAGCTCGATCTGTATGCCAACGTCCGTCCAGTGCGCGTCCCGGAAAAGAACATCGATTGGGTGTTCTTCCGCGAGAACAGCGAAGGCGAATACGTCCTCGGGAGCCGGGGCATTATGGTCAACGACGGAATGGCCGTGGACTTCAAGATCACGACCCGCGCCGGGACAAGACGCATCGCCGAGGCGGCCTTCGGCTACGCCGCAAGGAACGGAAGGCGCAGCGTGACCGCGGTCACCAAGGCGAACATAATGAAAAAAACGGACGGCCTCTTTTCGGAGGTCGTCCGCGAAGTCGCGGCGGAATACCCGGGGATCGAGCTGAAGGAGCGCTATGTCGACATAATGTCCGCCGAACTGATAAACGAGGACGCCCGCTCCTGTCACGAAGTCATCCTTCTGCCGAACCTGTACGGCGACATACTTACAGACGAGGCCGCTCAGATCCAGGGCGGAGTCGGGACGGCGGGCTCGGCCAACCTCGGCACGCGGTACGCCATGTTCGAGGCGATACACGGCACGGCTCCGAGACTCGTCGCGGAAGGACTTGCGGAAAAGGCCAGCCCGGTAAGCATACTCCGGGCGGCGGTACTGATGCTGCGCCACATCCTGATGCCGGTCCCGGCTGCGAGGCTCGAGACGGCCCTGGATTCATTCGGACCCGGTGAGATGCCAGACGGAACTCTGTCCTCGCCGGACTGCGCGAGCTTTACCGAGGCCCTGCTCAGGCGTCTGTGAAGCGCCGCCGGAGAGCTTCCAGCTCCGTGTGGATGCGGCAGGCGGGGAAGCCCATCACGTTGAAATAGTCGCCCGCGATCCCGGACACGAGGACGCAGCCCCGTCCCTGGATGCCGTAGGCACCGGCCTTGTCCATAGGCTCGCCGGTCGCGACGTACTCCCGGATCTCCGCGTCCGACAGGTCGCGGAAGCTCACCTCGGTGAGCTCGTGGCCTGTGACAGTCTCGCTCCCGCGTATGAGCGCGAAGCCGGTGTATACCCTGTGGGTCCTGCCGGAGAGGAGCTTCAGCATCCTGAAAGCGTCGCCGGCGCCGGCGGGCTTGCCCAGTATGAGGCCGCCGATCTCGACCACCGTATCGGCCCCGATAACAGTGTCTTCGGGGCCGAAGCGCGGGGCGACGTCCATGGCCTTGTAAAGGGCGCTCTCTGAGGTGTATTCGCCGGGCCCGAGCTCGGGCGACGGGTTCTTTTCGGCAGAAGCCGGACAGACGGCAAAGTCCAGCCCCATGAGCCTCATTATCTCGGCCCTGCGGGGGGACGCCGAAGCAAGTACTAACATGTCGATCCTTCCGGACCCGAGGGTCCTTTTTTTGTGCCTGCCCGCGCCGGGCTTGCGGGCGGTTCAGTCCCGGGCCCCGAGTTTCGGCCCGTTCGCGAGGAGGAAGGCCTCGGCCTCGGCGCACCACAGCCCTCCGCAGGCGCTGACGATGCGGTCCAACTCGCGGAACAGCGGATCGGTCTCTCCGAGCCTGCCGAAGTCTCCGACCGCGACGAGAGGGATGTCTATCGAATTGTAGCATACCTTCTTTGCGCCGTTCGGCTTCTCCATGGCAAGGACGGTCGACGGCACTGCGCGCAGACCGAGTATGTGGGAAACGAGCGCCCCCGGCTCGATCTGTCTTTTCTCGATGAGCCCGATGGTGTCGAGGGTGTCCTCGGGAATGCTGCCCGCGGTCCCCACGACGTGGATGCCGTCGTAATGCACCCGGTACAGGTTGAGCGAGCCCGGAAGCGTGTGGACTGCTGGACCCGCGAAAAAGTTCACGCAGCCGTCGGTGCGGCAGATCTCCTCCGCCATGGAGAAGAGAGACGGGACCGGCACCATGACGAACACGTCGTCGAAGCCGCCGCCGGAGGTCTCCCGAAGCTTCTCGACGTGATCGGCAAGGCCCGAGGTGTCGA
>JAEEGL011330695.1_pt1 | contig 35813 bp, 24 predicted proteins | sample 9134231 | NCBI WGS metagenome assembly JAEEGL01 (sample SAMN16246548, study PRJNA631951) | gut metagenome | biome: gut microbiome; feature: rumen; material: fiber-attached | host: Bos | place: Iran: Karaj | collected 2018-10
GTCCATGAGGTTGAAGATCCGCTCGGATGCCGTCATCGCCTTCTGCACGCTGTTGAGCTGGTCTGCCAGCTGCTGCAGCGGGTTGAAGAACTTGCCGAGGCAGAGGTAGAAGGCGAATATCCCGCCGGGCGAGAGCCCGAGGGCGGTGCCCATCCAGAAGATGAGGGCCATCGTGGAGACGTATATGAAGGTCATGAGCGGCCGGTACACACCGAACGCCCTGATGATGCCGAAGCGCGAGCGGCGGAGGTTCTCGTTCTTCTCCGAGAACTCCTCCTGCTTTTTCTTCTCGCGGTTGAAGATCTGCGTGATCCTCATCCCCGAGAGATTTTCGGACAGGAAGCTGTTGAGATCGGAGATGTTCTTCCGCTCTTTCCTGAAGCGGCGTCCTATGACTTTCGAGAATACCATCGAAGCCGCGAACACCGCCGTGATCGGTATGAGCATGACGAGCGAGAGCTTCACGTTCACGGTGAACATGATGACGTACACGCCGATTATCGTCATGACGTTGCGTATGACGCTGACGATGACCTGCGTGAACAGATCGCTCATCGACTGCGTGTATGACGTCACGCGCGTCACGAGGGAGCCGACCGGCATCTCGTTGAGCTGGTTCTGGCTCATATCCTCAATGTGCGTGAACACCTCGGTGCGCAGCTTCAGTATTATATTCTGTCCCGCCTTCTGCAGCACCATGGATTCCGCGTAAAGGAAGAGATTGTTTACGATGCAGATGGCGAGATATACCGCGGTGAGGACAAGTATGTACTTCAGATCGATAGCCGTCGCGGTGAGACTGTCGGTTATCTTCTCGAACACGAGCGGCATGATGACGTCGAGCAGTACGTTTATTACGATGAGTATACCGGAGAGCAGGAAACGCGGCCATTCGAGGCGCATGTATTTCACATTGCGCGCGAGCAGCTTCCCGGCGGGTATCTTTTTGTCGCCCTTCAGTTTTTCCTTTTCTTCGACTTCCTCGATGTAGTCATCCATCCGCCCTCACCCCGCTTTCACGGTCGGCTCCGGACACCTCTTTCTCGAGTTCCTGGAGCATGACCATTTTTTTGTAAGTGGGAGAACTCCCGGCGAGCTCCGACGGACGGCCGAACGCCTCCAGACGCCCCTCGTTCAGCACGATGATGCGGTCGGCGTGCGCTACGGTCGAGACCCTCGACGCTATTATGACCGTGGTCTTGCCGGCGCGGAGCTTTCTTATATTGGCCAGGATCTTTTCCTCTGTCCCGACGTCAACAGCCGACACCGAGTCGTCCATCACCATTATCGGGGCGTCCTTGAGGTATGCCCTGGCGATGGATATGCGCTGCTTCTGACCGCCCGAAAGGGTGACTCCCCTCTCGCCGGTAAGCGTTCCGTATCCGTCGGGGAAGGAGTCGATGTTGTCGGCGACGTCGGCGAACGCGGCCGCCGCGGCGGCGGCCTCGTGCGTCGCGCCCTCCTTCGAGAAGGTTATGTTGTGCTCGACGGTGTCGGAGAAGAGGAAGTTGTCCTGCGGGACCGCAGCGACGGCCTCCCTGACAGACGCCACCGTGCAGTCCATCACGTCCCTGCCGTCGATGAAGAGCGTGCCGTCATCGACGTTGTAGAGCCTCGTCAGCAGCGCGAGGATCGTGGTCTTGCCGCTCCCCACGCGGCCCACGACGCCCACCGTCTCGCCGGGTTCGATCCTGAAGGAAATATCCTTCAGTGCCGGCTCCGAAGCGCCGGGATATGCGAAAGTGAGCCCGCGGAACTCGATGCCGCCTCTTACGCCGGAGAGGACTTCGGCGTTCTCCCTGTCGGTCAGGTCCTCGCCGGCTTCAAGGAAGGCGGTGACGCGCTTCATCGAGGCTCTGGCGCGGCTGAGCATCGTAACGAGCGAACCCAGGGCTATCATCGGCCATATAAGCGATTCGAAATAGCCGAAGAAGGTCACGAGCTGTCCGGCGGTGAGCACCACCGGGTGTCTGAAAATGACCACGGGCGAACCCGAGACGGCTGCCCAGACGAACCACGAGCCGAAACCGACTATCACGGCCATGATTACGGCTATGATGATCTCGATAACGACGTCAAAGAACACCGACACCCTCACGAACGATATGTTGCTGTCGCGGTTCTTCCGCGCGACCTTCGCGAAGGCGTGCAGCTCGGCGGTCTCCTTTACGAAGGCCTTGATGACCCGGATGCCGCTGAAGTTCTCCTGCGTGAAGTCGTAGAGGCGGTCGTACTCGCGCTGCCTCTCCTCCCACTTGAGGCCCATGTACTTCTCGACGAGAACGCCCCAGACGATGATGAGTATCATCGGGACGGTCGCGAAGAGAGCCAGGACCCAGTCCATGTTCACCATCCTGATGATGACGAGTATGCCGAGGAAGAGAGCGTCGACGAGCTGGACCGTGCCGAAGCCGGTGAACTCCTCCACCGTCTCGAGGTCGGTGGTGAACCACGACATGATCGAACCGACCTTGGTCTCGTGGTAGTAGCGCTGCGAGAGTCTCTCGCTCTTTTCGAACATCTCGCGGCGCAGTCCCGCTTCGATCCGCTGCGAGGCGTTGAAGAGAGTGTAGCGCCAGAGCATCCTGCCGGCGAACATAACGGCGGCGACGGCCATGATCTTTCCGCAAAGCCGCGCTATGAGCCCGGTGTCCGCCGGCGTCCCGTTTTTGGTCGAGTCGGAGAGATGGTCGATGATCTGTCCGAGAACCTCGGGCTGGAAGAGCTGGACATAGTCGACCGCCACCAGCGCGATGACTCCGAGCAGGTAAAAGTACCAGTATTTGAGATAATATTTATTTACGTTTTTGCCAAGAAGCATTTTTCTTTTATGTCTGCCTTTCCGCTGTCCGTCCGGACGCCGGAAGGCTGTCCCGGCGGCCGGTTATGTCGTTACGTCCACCGTTTCTCCGGGGGCGGCGGTATAGTTTCTGTATACTCCGTCCACTCCGACGGTCAGCCAGATCTCGGTCGACGTAGGATTGGTGAATCGCGTCATGTCGAGCGTCCATCTGAGAGAACGGTAGGCGGCTATGTAGTCGATTATGTCGATATTGGTGGCGTACCATACGTCGTCGCCGTGACCGCCCGCGGTCTCCGCGAATTTTTCGATGAGGTCCCAGTTGCCGTCCCTGTCGAACTCGAAGGTGTGGCCCCAGAGATAGAAGAGCTGCGGCTCGTGGCGGGCCTCCTTGTCCAGGAATCTCCCGAGCAGTTCGAAGAGCGCGGGCTCGAGGTGCTTGCAGGTGGGGTCGAGCAGGAGCGGAAATTCGGGTATCCTGAAGTCCCGGGTGGGCCTTACCGTCCTGCAGTAGGCGATCCCGCATGTCTTCAGTATGTTCACCACGGTGTCGCTGAAGGTACCGTAGGGATACGCCATGCCGCGGATCGGGCCGCCGAAGATCTCCTCTGCCGCGACCCTGTCCTTATACACCTCGGACAGAGCGATCTCGGGCGGGAGCTGATCGAGGAACGGGTGGGTGAAGCCGTGGATCGCGACCTCCATACCGCTGTCCCGGTACGCGGAGATGATCCCGCTGCGCGACATGCGGCGGTGGACGGTCCCCGCCGGATACACCTTTCCCTCGGGTGCCAGCACGCCGAAATTGACGTTGAAGGTGCCGTACAGACCGTTTTTGTGCATTATTTCGATGAGCCTGACGTCGGATTCGACGCCGTCGTCGTAGCTGAGCGTCATGGCCTTTGCGCGCCCGCCGGGAAATCTCATGAAGATATTCATGTTTTTCTGTCTCCTTCCGGATCGTTATTCGTCGGCGCCCGCCGGGAGGCGGACTCCCGCGCGGAACAACTCGTAAAATTATATACTATTTGCTGAAAAAAGTCAATATAAAGAACAGCCTGCGCGGTTTGAGCCGTCAAAGGGGCGAAAAAGGGCAGACATCCTGCCTGCCCTTTTCAAAAAACTCTGTGCTGCCTCTGCCCGGAGCACGCCGTTATCCGGCATAACCTCAGAACGGCGAAAGCCGTTATCAGGCGAGGCTTTAGAGCGGCAGACGCCGTTCTAAAGTCTGTCAGCCGATGAGGCTCATGATCCAGTCGATCAGATTGAACCTGCTGAAGACGACCACCGTCACCAGCGAGATGACCGACATGATCTTGATGAGGATGTCGAGCGACGGACCGACGGTGTCTTTCAGCGGGTCTCCGACGGTGTCGCCGACGACCGCGGCGTCGTGCGCCGGGCTTCCCTTCCCGTGGCCCTTTATCGCGCCGGTCTCGATGTACTTCTTGGCGTTGTCCCACGCTCCGCCGGCGTTACCGGTGAAGATCGCGAGCATGATCGCGGAGATGGTGGCGCCGAGCAGTATGCCGGCGACGAATTCGGCTCCGAAGAGGAAACCGCAGATCACGGGGAACGCGATGGCTATGACGGCCGGCATCCGCATCTCGCGGAGCGCGCCCTGCGAGGAGATCTCGATGCAGGTCTTGTAGTCGGGAAGGACTTTGCCCTCAAGCAGGCCCTTTATCTCGGCGAACTGGCGTCTGACTTCGTCGACCATCTTCCTGGCGGCCTTGGCGACGGCGTCTATCAGCATGCCGGAGAACATGAACGGGAGCGCGGCTCCGACGATCGCTCCGGCGAGGGTAAGCGGCTTTATAATGTTGAGAGAGATCGAATCAAGGGCGCCCTTGACGATGTCTTCCACCGGCTTCGACGTGGCGAAGAGGTAGGAGGACATCATCGACATGGTGGCCAGAGCGGCCGAACCGATGGCGAATCCCTTACCGATCGCGGCGGTGGTGTTGCCCACGCTGTCGAGCTTGTCGGTGATCGCCCTGACTTCGGGATCGAGGAAGCTCATCTCGGCAATGCCGCCCGCGTTGTCGGAGATCGGGCCGTAGGTGTCGACCGAGACCGTCGTCGCGACGAATGAGAGCATGCCGAGCGCGGCGATCGCTATGCCGTACATGCCGGCGATGAGATATGACGAGTAGATCGCGATGCCCAGCACGGCGCAGGGATACATGCACGAGCGCATGCCGAGCGCGAGGCCCTGGGTGATCGTCAGAGCGGGACCGTCGACCGAAGCCTCGGAGATGAGCGTCGTCGGCCTGTAGTCATAGCTCGTGTAGTATTCGGCGATTATTCCGATAACTATGCCGGCGACGATGCCAATCGCCGCGGTAACGGCGGGCGAGACCCATCCGGCCTTGAATTCTACGGTGTCGAAAACCGAGACCCCGCTGACGCCGGCTTCGGCGCCGCCGAATTTTCCGAAGAAAACGTAGGAGAGCGCGAAGGCGCCCACGATCGCGAGACCGGCGGATATCCAGGTCGCGAGGTTGAGTTCCTTATGCGGGTCGTCGGAGAGCTTCTTTCTGACGAGGAGCGAGGCGATGCCGATGACGCAGGCGATGATGCCGACGCCGGCCAGCACGACCGGGAAATAGAGCATCGAGCGGAGGAGCTCGGTGTTCTTGAATACGTTCTTCGCGAAGAGCTCGGCCGCGAGGATCGCGGACGAGAGGATGGCGCTGACGTAGCTCTCGAGCAGGTCGGAGCCGAGTCCGGCCACGTCGCCTACATTGTCGCCGACGTTATCTGCTATCGTGGCGGGATTGCGGGGGTCGTCCTCCGGGATGTGGGCCTCGGTCTTGCCGACGAGGTCGGCTCCCATGTCCGCTGCCTTGGTGTAGATGCCTCCGCCCACCCTGTTGAAGAGGGCGATGATCGAGCATCCGAGGGCGTAGCCCGAGATGGTCATCGTGAAGGTGGTGGGCAGGTTGTACGCGGGGACGATCAGGTGGAGCAGGCTGTTCTGCTTTCCGGCGTCATGAGCCATACCCACTATGTCCTCGATCTGCCCGAGACCGAGTCCGAAGGCCATGTATACGATGAATATGCCGAGCAGGGCGAATCCGCCGACGCACAGGCCCATTACCGAGCCGCCGCGGAAGGCAACCTTCAGCGTGCTGCCGAGGTTCTTCGTCTGTCTTGCTCTGTTCGTGACCCTGACGTTCGCGTATGTCGCGATCTTCATGCCGACGTACCCGGCGCATTCGCTCATGGTCGCGCCGAGCAGGAAGGCGATCGCAGCCTGCCAGGAGACCAGCAGGGCTATGACGGCCGCGACGATAAGCGCGACAATCACGATCAGCTTGAGTTCGTAGTTCACAAAGGCCTTTGCCCCGATCCTGATGGCCGAGGCGATCTCTTTCATTCTGTCGGTGCCCTCTTCAAGCTTCTTTACCCTGAAGAAGTTCACGGCCGCGTAAAGCAGCGCCGCGACGGCCGCGCCGAGCACTACGAGGAGAATTGCGGAAGGCATGGAATACTCTCCTTTTCTTTTTGTTTCAGTTCGCCCCCCGGGGCGGTGTGTCCCAAGGAAGAAAACATGTGTGAAGCAGTCTGAATTTAGCGGACCGGCGCCCGCCATTGCCCCACACGAATCAGCAAATTAATATAATGTATTATTATAACCATTTGACATTAAAAAGTCAATTGTGTTTATTTACAAAAAACGCGCCCGGCGATCCGCCGCCGGTTGTGCAATATAACGGGGTTCCGGGGGATGACGCATCTTTTTGACGGAGAAGCGAAAAAACGGTTGAAAAAAGCCGCAAAATACAGTATAATAATTATATATTTTTGTTTATGGGCGCCGCCCGGCGTTTGACGCCGGCGGGTGCTCTTCGGGGACGGTGATCTGAGTGGATACAGGCAAGAGGATCGGATTCGACAACGACATGTATCTCCGGCTTCAGTCGGAAAAGATACGCGAGAGGATAAGCGCTTTCGGAGGAAAGCTCTACCTCGAATTCGGCGGGAAGCTCTATGACGACAACCACGCGTCGAGGGTTCTCCCCGGCTTCGAGCCGGACAGCAAGATGAAGATGCTGCTCCAGCTCAGGGATCAGGCCGAAGTGGTCATCGTCATCAATTCCGGCGACATCGAAAAGAGCAAGAAGCGGAGCGACATCGGGATCACCTACGACGCCGACGTGCTGCGCCTCACCGACGTCTTCCGTCATTTCGGCCTCAAGGTCAACGGAGTCGTCATGACCTGCTTCGAGGGCCAGCCAGCCGCTCTGTCCTTCCAGAAGAAGCTCGAGGACCTGGGCATGAAGGTGTACCGCCACTATCCGATCCCCGGATATCCCTCTAACGTCGAGCTGATAGTATCCGACCAGGGCTACGGAAAGAACGATTTCATCGAGACCGAAAAGCCGCTGGTCGTCGTGACCGCGCCCGGACCGGGCAGCGGCAAGATGGCCGTATGCCTCTCCCAGGTCTACAACGAGATCAAGCGCGGCGTTCACGCCGGATACGCCAAATTCGAGACCTTCCCGATCTGGAACCTTCCGCTCCGCCACCCCGTCAACATAGCTTACGAAGCCGCCACCACCGACCTCGCCGACGTCAACATGATCGACCCCTTCCACCTCGAGGCGTACGGCGCCACCACCGTGAACTACAACCGCGACATAGAGATCTTCCCCGTCCTCTCGGCGATATTCGAGAAAATATACGGGAGCTGCCCCTACAAGTCTCCGACCGATATGGGCGTCAACATGGCCGGCTTCTGCATCACCGACGACGAAGCGGTGCGAAAGGCGGCGAACCAGGAGATCATACGCCGCTACTACGCCGCCAGATGCGCCATCCGCGCGGGCGAGCTGCCGGCCGACCTCATATTCAAGCACGAGCTCCAGATGAAGCAGGCGGGGCTCTCTCCCGCCGACAGACCGGTCGTCGGGGCCGCGATGGCCAAGGCCGCCGAGACGGGCGCGCCCGCCACCGCTATCGAACTGTCCGACGGCCGCATCATTACGGGCAAAACGTCGAAGCTGCTCGGAGCCACCTCGGCCATGCTCATCAACGCCCTCAAGGCGCTCGCTGGCATCGACGACAGCCTGCACCTCATATCCCCCAACGTCATCACTCCCATACAGCATCTCAAGGTCGAACACCTGGGCAACCACAACCCCAGGCTCCACACCGACGAAGTGCTCATCGCTCTTTCGGTCTGCGCCGTCAGCTCGCCAGAGGCCGAACGGGCCATCGACCAGCTCAACAAGCTCCGCGGCTGCGACGCCCACTCTACCGTCATCCTCTCGCAGGTGGACGAGAACCTCCTCAAGAAGATAGGAGTCAACATCACCACCGAGCCCGTATACCAGACCAAGAAACTCTATCACAAATAATGGAACAGAAAAGAGACACACAGAAAATAACCCGTACGGCGCCATCCGCCAAGCGCCCCCCGGTCGACCGGAGGACAGCGGTAAGGAGACGCCCGAGTGACAAGGACCCGGCTGAGATAAACATCACCAACATACTGATGATCATCTTCTTCCCGGTGAGCTTCATCTACTACGAATTTCTCGTTCACGCGTCGCTCTTCGGTTTCGGCGACATATTCGGCTCGTTCTTCGCGTACGCCGTACTCTTCGGCATCTCGGCCGGGCTCGTCGTGTCGCTGATCTGCACCGCCTTCCCGCAGAAGGTCAACTACTGGGTGTCGGTCGGGATACTGCTGGTCGTCACGGTGTACTTCGGCGTCCAGCTCGTATACTGCAGCTTCTTCAAGGACTTCTTCTACTGGGGCCTTCTCGAGGTAGGAGGACAGATAGCCGTTTTCTGGCGTGAGACTCTCGCGGCGATCTGGAAGAACATCATACCGATACTGCTGCTCTTCGTTCCGCCCGCCGTGTTCGCGCTGATCGGCCGCAAGGCCGTGAAGCCGCTCCCGCTCAGCTGGCTGAAGCGCGGCGTGTGCGCCGCCCTGTCGCTCGTTTTCTTCCTCTTCGGGATCGGATTCGTCAATCTCCACAAGGACCCGATGGGTGACAGGTACGTATACAACGAGGGCTTCATGATGTCCGAGGCGGCATCGAGGTTCGGCCTCTTCACCGCCCTGCGGCTCGACACCAAGTACACGCTGTTCGGCAACCGTACCGACAGCGGCATCGACCCGCCGTCGACCGTCGTGACGCAGGACTGGCGCGATATTTTCGGCACAGGCACCGGCAAAGAGAGCGGGACCGGGGCTCCCGCGCCCGGCACCGAAGCCCCCGGCACGACCGGGATCGGAGGAGAGACGTCACCCGTCCCGACCGGCGATACCGAGCCTGTGATCACCGAGCCGCCCGTCGTTATCGATACCTCGCCCAACGTGATGGACATCGACTTCGAGTCGCTCATAGCATCAGCCAAGAACAACGATCTGAAGAACGCGCACACCTGGTTCTCGAACCGCGCTCCGACGAACAAAAACGAATACACCGGCATCTTCAAGGGCAAGAACCTGATATTCATCACCGTCGAAGCCTGGGCCCCGGCGGCGATAGACAAAAACTTCACGCCCACCCTGTGGAAGATGAAGAACGAGGGATTCGTCTTCGACAACTACTTCTGCTCGATGTGGGGCGCGAGCACCAACACCGGCGAATACGCGAACATAACGGGCAACTTCTACAACGCCCTGGCGCTCTACAAGAGCTCCAAGACATATGAGCCGTTCACTCTCGGCAACCAGCTGAAGAAGCTCGGATACCGCTGCTGCGCCTTCCACAACGGCGAATACACCTACTACGGCCGCGAGGATTCGCATCCGAACTACGGATACGAGTGGTACGGCATCAAGAGCCTCACCGTTTCGGGCAGATACGAAGGCTCGGCGGGCTGGAACGTCACCTTCGAGCACGGCTGGCCAGCGTCCGACAAGGAAATGGCCGACAACACGCTCTCCTTCATCCCGTCGGACGGCAAGCCCTTCCATATCTACTATATGACGATAAGCGGCCACCCGAACGAAACGTTCACCGGGAACATGCAGGCGAAGCGCCACAAGGCCGAGGTCATGGCCGCCGGGCTTCCCTACACCGACGAGAACGCTCTCGCTTACGTCGCGGCCGAGTATGAGGTCGAGCTGATGGTATCCACCCTGATCGAAGACCTCAAAGCCAAGGGCATATACGAGGACACCGTGTTCGTCATGGCTCCCGACCACTACCCCTACGCCATCTCGCCGAACGACGACAACAACGTCGTCACCCTCTCGCAGCTCTACGGCATCGATGACAGAACGACCGGCATATTCACGAACTACAACCTCTACCGCGCCCCTCTGATCATCTGGTCGCCTTCGATGAAGGCACCGGTTAAGGTATCCAAGGTCTGCTCCGCGATCGACATCCTGCCGACCGTCTCGAACCTCTTCGGACTCGAGTTCGACTCGCGGATCATCATGGGGCGCGACATCCTCTCCGACGCCGAGGGCTTCGTGATCCTCAACATGAGCAACTCAGGGTCGATCGCCTCGAGCTACAACTGGATCACCGACTACGGCTACTTCAGCAACGCCTCGAAGCAGTTCACCCCGTTCCCCGGGATAAACGTGGACGAGAACGCGCTGAAGAGTTCGGGATATCTGACATATCATTCGAACCTCGTCAACGAGATGTACAAATACTCGAAATACATTCTGAACAACGACTACTACGGCAAAGTGTTCCCGAACAGATAAGGGACAAGCCGTACCGGACGTAAAAAGGAGGACATGCGGATCTTTGCGGACCCTGCGTGTCCTCTTTTTCAGGCCGGCGAAGAGCAACAGGAGGAGCATAATGAGCGATAAGGAATTTTTCGCGGTCGACGAACTCGGCAACCGCCGCAGATTCAACGCCGAATCGCGCGGGGAGAGCGTCTTTCTCACGCTGAAGAAGGAGCGTTTCGCCTCGGCCGGTATGCTGCGCGCGCTGGGCGACTTCTCGCTCGCGCGCATAGGAGAGGAGGGATACTACATCCTCCCCCGCAACATCTCGATGAACGGCGACATCATGGTGACCTTCGGGGAGCGTCCCGACGGCGTTTACTCCTACCGCAAACCGGTCATGGCGTGGTACGGGATAAAGACGCCGCGCGTCACCGCCATGGTGAGGTTCGAGCGAAGCTACCGTGCGGGATTCGAGATACAGCTGCGCGGGGGAGAATACCGTGTCAGCCTTGTTTACGACTTCGGAAGGGACGACCCGCCCTATGAGGACATAAGGCTCGAGGTCATAGAGTTTCCCTCATCGGCGGGATACGCAGAGATGGCGGCAAAGGAGCGCGAACTCCGCCTCGAGCGCGGCGAGATAACGACGCTTGCCGAAAAGTGCGGCAGACCGGCCGTCGAATACGCGAGGAAGAATCCCCTAATACGGATCAGGATGGGCTGGAAGCAGAGCCCGCCGTCGGTGCTCTTCCAGACTCCCGGTAACGAACCTCCGATGTTCGTCGCGTGCGATTTCGCCAGGGTCCGCGAGATCGCCGACGCCCTCTCGGCCGCCGGCGTCCCCGGAGCCGAGCTGCAGCTCGTCGGCTGGAACATCGGAGGCCACGACGGCCGCTTCCCGCAGCTCTTCCCGGCAGACGAACGTCTCGGCGGTAACGACGGCCTCCGGAAGACGGTGGAACATGTAAAAGCCCTCGGATACCGCATATCGCTCCACACGAACCTCATCGACGCCTACACGATCGCGGACAGCTTCTCCTACGACGACATCGTCGTCCTTCGCGACGGCACGCTCTTCATGCCTCCTCACGCTCACTACGGCGGCGGGGCGTCGCACCATGTATGTCCCGTATGCCAGCGGCGCAACAACGCGCGCGACCTGCCCGCCGTCGCCGGGCTCGGCACCGACGGCCTGCATTTCATCGATGTCATATCGATCGAGGAGCCCGACGTATGCATGTCGTCGAGACACCCGTGCTCCACTCTGCGCGGCTGGGAGGAAAAGAGAAAGACCCTGGAGCAGACGCGGGAACTGATGGGCGGCGTGTCGTCCGAGGGCTGCTTCGACGGCGTCGCCGGGCAGATAGATTACGGGCTCTATGTCAGCTTCGGCGACGGTTTCGGGCACACAGAGGTGCCTTTCTGCGACAGCTTCCTACCGATCTTCGAGCTGACCTACCACAGCATACTGCTCTACAATCCCACGAGCCCCACGGTGAACTATCCGGTAAAGACACCTGCCGACCGGCTGACCTTCATAATGCGCGGAGGACGGCCGTCGCTCTACATCTACTCGAAATTCCGCACAGGCGGGAGCAAAAACTGGATGGGAGAGACCGATCTGACGGCGGAGGACGGTGAGGCGCTGCGGCGAACCGTGGAGGCCGCCGTTTCGGCGTCGGAGGACAGCCTGCGGTTCGCCGACCGCCAGCTCATACCGATGGTGAACTACGAGGTGCTCGGCGGCGGACTCGAGGTCGCGACGTACGAAGACGGAGTGTGCATCGCCGGAAACTTCAGCGACTCACCGCTGTCATACCGCGGAAAGAGCATCGCCCCGTACGGATATGCAGTTATATGAACCGGGAATCCCGGAGCCCCGAAGGCAGCACGGCCGTGCTGCCTTTACTATTTCTGCCCTTCATGAGACTGAATGCCGCTTTCAATAATCAAATTCCCCTTTATAATGATCTTTCTCATACGGTTGATTACAGCTTTCAGTTCCTGCTTTCGGGGAAGGTCCAGGAAACGTTCGGTCGTGGTAAAGAAACTGGAAAACACTGTGTCAAGCCCTTCTTTTTCAATTACGTCATACAGTGCCTCGATTTTCGTTTCCAGGTCGATTTTGCGGTCTGTGTTGCGGGTTTCAAGATAACGCAGCATATAACCGAGTGCATCAAGCTGACGCTTTGAGACGATATCATGCAATCCGCGGATATCAATAAATTCATCGCCGATGATAATAAAACCCATGTCGGACACTTCAAGCTTTTCACTTCCGCTGCCTTCCGGATAGGAGGAAAAGTGATCGGCAAAAAGCGCACGTCGCTGTTCCCAAACTGTCGGCTCGGGGAAATCCGGCTTTATCCCGTGTGATACACAAATGCGTTTTGATCTTTCTGTAACGTCGCGGATTCTGAAACCGTCCATCATATAGATCTTGTCAGCGACCGCAAGATACTCTCCGCTTCCTCCGATAACGAGGATCGTCGATACGCCTTTTGACCGATAAAGTTCATTCACCCGGTCTGTAAAAGGTGTGATCGGTTCTTTTTCGATCAGTTCTTTCATCATTTTGTCACGGATCATAAAGTTCGTAGCACTTCGGTCTTCGTCGATCAGCAACAGTTTAGCGCCGCACTCCACCGCCTCCATGATGTTTGCCGCCTGGGATGTCGAACCGGAAGCACGTTCGGTCGAAAAATCACGCGTATCGCCGCCCGGCAGCCACTTGATGAACGGTGAAATGTTGACACTTTTGACGCTCCGTCCGTCTTCAGCGGAAATCGTCATGGCTGTATTATCGGTGATACATAATTCGCGTCCGTCGCCGATAACGTGATCATAGATACCTGCCGAAATCGCGTCGAGCAGGGTGGATTTTCCGGAATATCCTCCTCCGGTGATAACAGTCACCCCGCGTTTGATGCCCATACCGCGAACGCCGCAGATTTCTATTTCATCATCCGGCGTTGACTGAAACGGGACAGCATTTTCCATAGGCATATCCGTACCTTTTGAACGGGGAAGTATACTGCCGTTGGCAATGAACGCACAATAGCTGCTTCCTCTCAGCCAACAGCGGATGGCAGTCTGTTTTTCGGCAAGCTGCAGCGCATCGTTAATTTTATTAATGTCGAACTGCGCGATGAACATATCAACGGCATCGGGAAGATCACGGCAAAGCATCTGGATCGTTTTCCTGAGTTTTCTTTTCGGCAGCTGGACCTGCATCCTGATACAAAGGCACATTTTCGGCGGGCGCGGTATTCCGTCATCAAGCAGATAAACAGTGTTTCCGCTTCCGTTTTCGTAGTCCTTCTGAGGACATAATGCAAAATATGCCGTGTTTCTCGCCAAGATCTCACCGCCGGGATGATAGAGATAATATCTGCCGTTCTCATTGTCCGGTCTGGAACGGTTGTACAGTTCCTTGTTCAGCGCATCGATATACGGCGCGAATGCCCGCAAACAGTAATCCGCCGCCACCGAAGTCAAATTTTCAAACCCCAGCTTTTCAATCGGGATCTGCCAGGTCAGTGTCGGTTTGTCTTGTGCAAGCTTGTGCGTTGTGTCGATGCAAAGTGCATTTTCGTTATGATAATAAATACCATAATTGTCTGTGTACTCTTCTTGCTGCGGATAATTTGCGGGGTAGGCGATTACTTCCCCTTCATACATTTCCCTGTACGTTGAAGTGTCGTTCTCCATTTGGAGAAGATAGTTTTTCAGTCGTTTCACCGGCATTCCCTCTTTCTTTTCAAATTTGCAAGACAATAACGTTTCCGACGGAATCGTTATCGTAACCGTAGGTTTGTCCTGAGCCAGTTTGTGAGTTCCGTTGATTTCAAATCCGATCGTTCCGCTGTAATACCTGCTATCATAATCATAATATGAACGCCCGTCGGATTGTACGATCAGAATCCCTCCTTCGTACATTTCATTGTAAGTACATGTGTTGTTTTCCATACTCAACAGCTTGTTTTTCAGACGTTTCAAATACATTCCTCCCGTCGATTTCACGTTTTGTGTTTCATAACTGCGGTTCTTTCCTCAAAAACAAAAGCACCCTTTCGGGTGCAGACAGATTAATTTCACATCGATATTATAAAAAAGCACCCGGAATCGGATGCTTTATAATCAGGTTTCCTTGCGCTCAGTTAACCGCAGGCGATAAATATGACATCCGACAGATATTGAATTTTATCATAATCGTCGCCTCCTCTGGCAATCTGAGTTTTTGTTTACGTTACTATTTTAACAGTTTTTCCGGCTGTTGTCAAGCACTATTCTTTAAAATTGCTTCTGCAGGATCATTTTTTCCGGTATGCTGTCAGACCGGTCTGTATCGGTAATTACTCATTTACCCGGAGTTTCTCTGCGGGTACTAAAAAACACTAACAGGCCAAAGCAAAAAGAAGTCACAGTATGTGAAAAACGGCTGCTGACCTCAGTGGACCTTGTAGTAGGCCACGGCTAGATCGACGACCATCCCGTAGCTTTTCTCTCCCGGCGTCCCCTGGGACTTCAGGTAGGTGTCGTTGACCGCCCCGCTGACCGTCGCGGCGACGTTGTGGCGGTACTTTTCGAAGAACCTGTTGTAGGCAGACATCTCAGCGCGGACCTCAGCCGGAAGCTTCCCGCTCACCTCGAAGTAGGCGTCGTGATCGGCCGAATAGAGTGCCGACGCGACGTACTCGTAGAGGTTCAGGTATCCGCTGTATCTCACATAGGGATCGTCAGACTCGATGCAGGCGAGATACGCGACGAAATTCGCCTCGTCCTCGCGTGATATGCCCCGCTGATGGGCAAACTCGTGCGCCGCGGTAAAAGGCAGCGTGTAGTCGGGCATATTGGTGTTGAGGTTCGACTCGCCGGTGAAATAGGTGTATACGCCGGTTATGTGCGTGTAGGTCCAGGGCTCGCTGAGCATGACGGTCTTGATCCTCGAGTAGAAATTCTGGACGAATCCGTATTTTTCACACAGCCTGCCGTACGCCTCCATGAGCTCGTCGCTCATGCCGGAATAGCCGAACGGCATGACCGAAAAGCCGTCGCTTCCGTAGTACAGCCCGTCCGCCTCCGCGGCAACGAGACCTGCAAGCTTCGATGCGGTATCCTTCAGCTCTTCGACCGAGACGTTCTTTCTCCCGATCTCGAGCTTTTCGTCGAGCGTGCTGCCGCGGTAGCCGGTACCGAGCGTGAAGACGAAGAGCGAAAAGAGGAGCGACACGACCGAGAGCATCGTCAGCGCGAACACGCCGACGTTCCTCCAGCTGCCGGAATACTTCTTCAGTACGAACGCGACGGTATACACGAACGCCGGGAGCAGCAGGAGCACGCACGCCTCGCCAAGCGAGAACGGCAGCAGCTCCGTTATCTTCGCCAGGGCCCAGCGAACTCCTGAGGCGACATACCTGCAGAAAAAGTCGGCGAAAGGCCGGGAGAGGCACGCGGCGGCGTAAATGACGCCCGACAGCGCGGCAAATCCGAACAGGATCTTCGACGCGAGCGGAAGCTTTTTCTTCTCGACGGGCTCTTCGGGCTCCTCAGCGGCGGCCGGATCCGGCAGGTATCCGTCTGTTCCGGGAGCTGCAGAGGCCGCGGCTCCATCCGGGACAACGCCCGTGTCATATGATATTGCTGTGTTTTCCGGAATGGTACCGGTAGTTTCTTCTGCTTTCATTTTTTCATTGAAACCGAATCGTTAAGATGAGTTTTACGGTATGACGGCACCGGGAAAGAATTCCCGGCAGATGTCCGCCATGTCGCGGGGCAGCGGCGAGCGGAAGACGAGTCTCTTCACCTCCGTCTCCGGCGGAGAGACGGATACCGGCGAATAAGCCGAAAGCTTCAACGCGGAGTCTTCACCGCCCTCCGCAGTCTTCACGCGGGTCGAGAAGCGTGAACGGCGCGGACGCGGAGGCAGCGGGACCGACGGATCGGGAAAGCTCACCTCGGCGCAGTGCAGCGCGTGCCGGCCGATGAGAGGCGAGCGGCGTCCGTAGATGAAATCCCCGAGCAGCGGGCAGCCGATGTATGCCATGTGTACTCTTATCTGGTGGGTCCTGCCCGTTTCGGGTCGCAGGCGCACGAGCGAGAGGCCGGCGGCGGTGTTCGCCGCGACGGTCTCGTAATGAGTAACGGCGCGCCTTCCATCCGGGAAAACGACCATCCTTGAACCGGTGTAAGGCTGTCCTTCGGCGAAGCCGAACGGCTGTCCTTCGGCGAAGCCGAACGGCTGTCCTTCGTCGCAGACGAACGGCTGTACGCTTCCGTCGTCTTCATCCCCCCGGCCGTCCGATCTTGCGAGCGGCGCGTCGACTGTCCCGCACGCGGGATCGGGTATACCGTCGCAAACGGCGTAATACGTCTTCTTCACCAGTCCGCGCGTCAGCGCGTCCGACATCCTTCCGGCGGTCACGAAATCGCGCGCGACCGTGGCGACACCGCTCGTGTCGCTGTCGAGGCGCATCACCGGCCTGAATACGAAAGGCCTCTCGCCCCGCTGCTCCGCTCTGTACGCCAGCGCGTTGCCGAGGGTGTCGTCGAGGTGCCTGCGGACCGGATGCGCCGGCATACCGGCCGGCTTGTCGCACACGGTGATGAGTGCGTCCTCATATATTATCTTCAGCGGCAGATCGGCCGGGATCAGGCCGGATACGCATCCGCCTTCCCCCTCACCTTCTCTGTCGCTGACGTCGAGCTCGATGACGTCCCCGGCGGCGAGCAGCGTCCCCTTTACCGGCACAGGCAGGCTGTTTCGCGTGATCCCGCCTTCGCGGTAGCGCAGTCGCCTGACCGAGGCGGACGACAGCCCCAGACGCCGCTTAAGGAACGCGGAGAGAGTGATCCCGGCGTCTTCCCGGGCGACGACAGCCGTCATTCCACCCAGTCGAACTCGAAATCGTAGATAGACACGGTGTCGCCGTCCTTCATACCCATCTCGAGCAGTTTGTCGATGACCCCGCTCTTGCGCAGGACCTTTCGGAAGAAATTGAGCGACTCGTAGTCCTCAAAATTCACCTGCCCGCACAGATTGAACAGCCACTCGCCTTCCACGGTGAAGGTGTTTCCGTCCTTGCGGTAGAAAGTCTCCCTGTCGCCGTTCGCGCCGCCTGAGAGCTCCTCAGGCTCTGTCTCGGGCTCGAAGACCCTGGTGGGCGGAAGGCCCTTCAGCATATCCGAGACCGCGCTCACGAGCTCGGCAAGGCCCTTCCCGGTCGCGGCGGAGGTGTATATCAGCTTTCTGCCGGACGAAACGGCGAATTCTTCGAGCTTTTTTACCGGCTCCGACTCGGTATCGGCGGCATCGCACTTGTTGGCGGCGATGATCTGCGGGCGGCCGGCCAGCTCTGCGCTGTACTTCACGAGTTCTCCGTCGACCGTCTTTATGTCCGCTACGGGATCGCAGACCCCGTATCTGTCTGATATGTCGACGACATGCACGAAGAGCCTGCACCTGTCGATGTGCCGCAGGAACTCGTGCCCGAGACCCGCCCCCGCAGCCGCTCCCTCGATAAGGCCGGGAATGTCGGCGGCGACGAATCCTCCGCTCCCGTTCTCTCCGGCTACGACGCCGAGGTTGGGAGAGAGCGTGGTAAAGCTGTAGTCGGCGATCTTCGGCCTCGCGGCCGAGATCCTCGAGAGGATCGACGACTTTCCGACGTTCGGCAGGCCGATGAGCCCTACGTCGGCGATCATCTTGAGTTCGAGCAGCAGATCCTTCTCTTCTCCGCGGGTGCCGCTCTTGGCGAACATCGGCAGCTGCCTCGTTGGCGTCGCGAAGTGCCGGTTGCCCCAGCCTCCGCGGCCTCCGCGGCAGATGACGAAGTCGGCGCCGCCGCCCTCCGACATATCGTGGATGACCCGTCCTGTCCCTGCCTCGCGGATCACCGTTCCGGGCGGGACGAGGATCACGAGGTCCTCCCCGGCGGCGCCGTGGAACTTCTTTCCGCTGCCGTCCTTCCCGTTCTCCGCCTCGAATTTGCGGCGGTATCTGAAGGCAAGCAGAGTGTTGCTTCCCGGGTCGACACGCATGATGACGTCGCCGCCGCGGCCGCCGTCGCCGCCGTCGGGGCCTCCGTGGGATACGTATTTCTCGCGGTGGAAGGCCACCGCCCCGTTACCGCCGTTTCCGGCCTTCACGTGTATCTCTATTCGGTCGATAAACATGTATTTGGTCCCTTTCGACTTTCGCCTTTCGCCGGCGGGTCAGCTGCCGCTCCCGTCGCCGCGTTCGCGGATCACGAGGTTTATCGGCGTCCCGATGAAGCCGAATGTCTCGCGCAGCCGGTTCTCGATATAGCGCCGGTATGAAAAATGGAACAGTTCGGCGTTGTTGCAGAAGATCACGAAGGTCGGCGGCGCGACCGACGCCTGCGTCATATAGAATATCTTGAGCCGCTTTCCCTTGTCGGTCGGAGGCTGGACTCGCGACGTCGCATCGGCCAGCATGTCGTTGAGCATGCCCGTCGAGATGCGCAGCACCGACTGGCTGTATACCAGCTTTATCTGCTCGTAGAGCGAGGTCACGCGCTGTCCTGTCAGCGCCGAGACGTACATTATCGGCGCGTATGGCATGTATGAAAGCGCTGTGCGGATCTTTCCGTCGAACTCCTTCACCGTGCCGCTGTCCTTGCCCTCGATGCTGTCCCACTTGTTCACTACGATCACCGACGCCTTGCCGGCCTCGTGAGCGATGCCCGCGATCTTTTCGTCCTGTTCGGTGATGCCCTCTCCGGCGTCGATGACGATGAGGCAGACGTCGGCACGCTCGACCGCCGCCCTCGCGCGAAGCACCGAGTAGCGCTCCACCGAATCCTTCACCTTCGACTGCCGTCTGATGCCGGCGGTATCGACGAACACGAATCTGCCCTCGGGCCTCTCCACCAGGGTATCGACGGCGTCCCTGGTCGTTCCGGGGACATCCGAGACGATCAGCCGCTTTTCACCGAGAAAACGGTTGATGAGCGACGATTTTCCGGCGTTCGGCTTGCCTATGACAGCCACTCTTATCGAGTCGTCGTTCCGCTCCTCCTCCGCCTCTGGCGGGAGAAGTCCGACTATCGAATCGAGCAGGTCTCCGGTCCCGGTTCCGTGGACCGACGACAGAGGTATCGGGTCGTGTTCGAATCCGAGCTCGTAGAACTCGTAGAAACTGCCCGGGAGCGTGCCGACGCTGTCGCACTTGTTGACGACGGGTATGACGGGCTTCCCGCTCTTCCGCAGCATCTTCGCGACCTCGAGGTCGTCGGACAGAAGTCCTGTCCGCGAATCGGTCATGAATATGATCACGTCGGCCGTGGCGACGGCTATCTCCGCCTGCTCTCTCGTCTCGTTCAGTATCACCCCGTCTCCCGACGGGTCGATCCCGCCCGTGTCGATGAGCAGGAACTTCCTGCCGTTCCATTCGGCGTCGCCGTATATGCGGTCGCGCGTGACGCCGGGGGTATCCTCGACTATCGCTCGGCGCTCGCCTATGAGCCTGTTGAAAAGAGTGCTTTTTCCTACGTTCGGCCTTCCTACTATAGCCGCTGAGGGTCTCATATCTGTATCTGTCCTTTCGGTGACATTTTCAGTTCTTCCGCAGGTCAGTCTGAGGGCGATATCCTGAAGAACTTTCCCGCCTGTCCGAGCGGAGCGGAATACTCGGCGTATCCGCTTTTCTGCTGCTCGAGAGCCGTTATCAGCACAGCTGAATCGGCCGTGAAGTATACCGGCGGATATACGCCGTACGCCATCCTGGCGCGGTACTGCGCTATGGTACCTTCGAGATCGGCGGCCGAGTCATAGCCTTCGGTCGCGTATATCCTCGTCATCCCGCCCGACGCCAGCAGGTCGAGCAGTCCTCCGAAGTCGGAATACAGGTCCTTCGGCTTGATCTCCTTGCCGGTGCTGGTGTTGAGTATGTGCACGAAGGCGAGCAGCACCGGATCTGCGCCCGAGACGGTGTATTCGGCCGCCGTGCGGACCGACATGATCCCGTTGCCCGCGTATGTAACGTCGCAGCTCTTCGTCTCGTAGTTCACTTTCGATCCGGCTGCGATCCTGTCGGCGTAATCCTTGCACGACTCGTTCGCGGTGAAGTCGTACTCGGCGATCTGCGCCATGAGCGTGTTAAGCTTCGACTGTATGTTTGCCGACGCCATGCCCTCGACCTCGGGGTAGATGAAGAGCGCGCGGCTCCCGCTCCCCAGGTCTTTCGTCGCCGTGACCGTCTTCCAGGTATACTCCGGCACCGCGGTATCGGCCGCCGTACCGGACTCCCCGCCCGTGTCTTCGGGCGACGTGACGTCCGGCCTCTCCGGAGACGAAGTCCCGGGGCCGTCGCTCACGTATACGGTGACGATCACGGTCTCGCCGGGCACCGTCACGATCACGGTCTCGGGAGCGCGGCTGCCCTCGCCTGCGACCATCGTGTGCAGTTCCCTTCGGTTCCCTCCGCCCGAGCATCCGGACAGGATGACGGCGAGCAGCAGAAGGGCCGCAGCCGGCGCCGCGCAGGCGGCGCGGCGTTTTTTATCCTTGTTTTTGCTGTATTTGTTTTCCATCTGGATCGTCATCCTTTGTGTTCGTCATCCGGAGAGAAGATATCCCCGTCTCCGCCGGGAAAGATCCCGCACAGGGCATCGATGAAGGAGTCTCCGCCGTCTCCGCCGGTCGCTATGTCGATGCACAGACGCGTCGCGAGCTCCGACGGCGTCATGTTGTCGAGAAAGAGGTCGCCGTCGGCCCGCAGCGACGTCCGTGGTATGAGCAGCATCTCGCCGAGGTCGGTCCCGGATGCGCGGGCCTCTTCTGCCTGGGCCGCTATGTCGCCGCCGGTGAGCAGGCCGGAGACGGTCACGCTCTCGCCGAAGAAGTCGTTCCTGATCTTCAGCACGGATACCGACAGCCCCGGTATCTTCTCCTCCGCCGTACGGCAGACGGCGCTGATCTCGTCGTAAGCCGCGTAGCCCGTCGCGACCGACACCCGGCGAGAGAAGCCTTCCGGCACCGTGACCGTGTCGAGCCTGCGCTTCGCGTCAGCCTCGAATAGAGTCAGCATGCCGACGCCGTCGTCGAGCTGTGAGAAGTCGCCGTAGAAGTCCTCGCCGGGCAGCGGAAGTCCTGCCTTGACGTAAAACTCGTCGGCGGCATAGAACACCCGGCTGCCGTGTTCGGCAAGACAGGCGTCGCCGAACGAAACCACCTGCGCGATGACGCCGGCGCACTCTTCGGGCGAATAGGGGGAGAGCGGATAGAGACCTTCCCGGTATTTGGTAAGACCCGCTGGCACCACCGAAACGCTGTCGAGCGCGGGCAGATACTCCGTGAGGTCGCGCATAGTGCGGTCGAGCTCCGGGCCGTCGTTTATACCGCGGCAGAGCACGATCTGTGCGCAGATGCGTATGCCGGCGTCGGCGAAGCGTCGCAGATATGCGAGGCTGTCCCCGGCGAATCGGTTGTGCATCAGTTTGCAGCGCAGCTCGGGGTTCGTGGTGTGCACCGATATGTTGACCGGCGAGATATGCATCTCTATGATCCTGTCGATCTCGTGCTCCGACAGGTTGGTCATCGTGATATAGTTTCCGTGAAGGAATGACAGGCGCGAGTCGTCGTCCTTGAAATAGCAGGATTCGCGCATACCGGGGGGATTCTGGTCGATGAAGCAGAAGATGCACCTGTTGCGGCAGGTGTGCTTGCCGTCCATCAGCGGAGTCTCGAATCCGAGACCGATATCGGTCTCCTCCTCGGGCTTTATTATGATCCGCGGGAGCAGCTTCCGTCCCCCGCGCGTCAGGCGCAGCACCGCGCGGCGCGATGTCATCCTGAAGCGGTAGTCGAGGACGTCGTCGATCTCCTTCCGGTTGACCGACACGAGCACGTCTCCGGCGCGGATCCCGGCCCTCGCGGCGAGCGAGCCGCGAACGACCTCTGTGATCTTTACCATCAGACGCTTTCCTCGATCTCTCCCAGCACGTACATGACGTCGCTGCCGCCCCGGCCGAACCAGTCGTGCAGCTTTACGTATTCGGCATAGAGCCTGTCGTATGTTTTCTTCCTTCCGGCATCGGGCAGATAGACTGCCTCGGTGCCGACTTTCATCGCGGCGGACGCCTCGGGCAGACTGCCGTACGCTCCGCACGCGACGGCGGCGTTGATGGCGTCGCCCAGCGCGGGAGCCTGCGACGTCGCGGCTACTTCGACGGGCAGTCCGAGCACGTCGGAGAAGAGCTGCATCGTGAACGGATCCTTCCGCGGCACTCCGCCGGCGGCGACGATCCGCTTAACCGGAACGCCGTGCGATATGAAATTCTCGGTTATGACCCTGGTCGCGAAGGCGGTTGCCTCGATGAGCGCCCTCATTATGTCCTCCGCACGGGTCCCGAGCGTCATTCCGACGAGCAGGCCGCGCAGTTCGTTGTCGACCAGTATGCTTCGGTTGCCGTTCCACCAGTCGAGAGCGAGCAGACCGCACTCTCCCGGCTTCAGTTTCGACGCCTTCTCTATGAGCAGACGCAGTTTCGATATGCCGCGCCGTTCGGCTTCGGCGGCATATTCAGGCGGGCAGATCCTCTCGGCCGCCCAGGCGAAGTGGTCGCCGAAGCAGCAGAGCCCGGCCTCGAAGCCGTAGTATCCCGGAAGTATGCCGTCCTTCACGCAGCCGCAGATGCCGGGAACTTCCCTTCTCTCCTCTCCGAGGAGGAAATAGCAGCTCGACGTTCCGAATATGCCGAACATGTCGCCGGGCTCGGTGATCCCGAGCGGAAATCCGCCGACGTGGGCGTCGGGAAGCCCTCCGGCGACGGCGCAGCCCTCGGGCAGTCCGAATCTCGCGGCCGCGGCGGCGGTGACCCGTCCGGCGACTTCCCCGGTGCGGACGATCCTTCCTCCGCCGCCTTTCGTCGCGAAAAGCCCCTCGAGGCGCGGGTCGCACATCCGCAGGAAGCTGTCAGGCGGATAGCCATCCTCATCCGAATATTCCGCCTTGTACGACGCCAGCACATAGCTGCGCGTCAGCTCCCCGGTGAGGAGCATGACGATCCAGTCGCACGCCTCGATGAAACAGTCGGCGGCATTGTATACCTCAGGCGCTTCGTCGAGCGTCTGCCAGACCTTGGGGATGAAGAACTCGCTCGAGATGACCTTCCCGAAACTGTCGAGCCAGTGTCCCCCGCTCTTCGCGTAAAGTTCGTTTATCCTGTCGGCGTAAGGCTGTGCGGCGTGATGCTTCCACAGCTTGCACCATGCGTTTTTCTCTTTTCTGAATCTGTCGGTGAGACAGAGCGGAGTTCCGTCCGCGTATATCGGTATCAGCGTGCAGGCGGTGAAATCGACGCCCGCACCGGCTATGTCGTTTTTGTCTATCCCCGCGGAGGCGATCACGCGCGGGATAAGGATCTCCAGGGCCTTCGTGTAGTCGGAAGGGTCCTGGAGCGCCGTGCCGGGAGGGAGTGGCTCCGACGTTCCCGGCAGGAAGCTGTCTATGACTCCGTGTTCGTAATCTACGGCGGCCGAGGCGAGCTCGCGTCCGTCTGAAACGTCGACGACGGCGGCGCGCACCGAAAGCGTGCCGAAATCTATTCCGACTGTATATTTCTTCTTGCTCATTTTACCGGTCCAAAGACTTTCCCGAAAAAAACAATATAGCTTCTCCGGGCGGCTGCCCGCCCGGAGAAGCGAGGATTAAAAAGCTGTCACGCCCAGGGGTTCTGAGAGACGGGCGTCTTGACTCCGGAGAGCAGTCCGACGTAATCCCAGACGAACCACTCGCCGGTCGAAGGCTTGTTGCGAAGCTTGATCATACGGGGCGAATCGGCTCCTCCCGACTTGATGAAGAGGGTCATGTAGCCTTCCGTGTCGAAGCTGTGGGCTCCGGCGCACACCGTGAGCTTATAGGGCTCGTCGGGCGTATAGTCGTTCTCGGGGGCTGCTCCCTCGAAGAAGGAGGCCGGAACGTAATCGTATTCGGCGAAACGGTCCGCGAGGAACTGACGGTCGAAGTTCGACAGTTTCGCGGGGCCCCTAAGGAAGTTCAGCATCTCTCCTCCGGCTTCCTTGTCCTCGACGTATACGCAGAGGGCAACGAGAGTGAGGGCGGCGGTGCCGAAAGGATCCTTGAGATCGGCCTCGGGTCTTTTCTTCATGTCGGCGAGAGTCATCGGGAACTCTTCGAACACGAAGGTCTTAACGTCGTCGGTCCGGTAGTCGGCGGCGGTCACGGCGGCCTCCGCGGCGGTTTTCTTTCTGCTCAGAAATGACATTTTTTACTCCTTGGGTCGCAGCGCCGGTCACTTCACGTCGCTGTCGTCGAATTTGTCGCCGCACTGCGGGCAGAATTTCGGCGGTTTGGTCGGATCCGCGGGCTCCCATCCGCACTTGTCGCAGCGGTACAGCGGGGCCCCGTCGGGTTTCTTCGCGCCGCACTCGACGCAGAATTTTCCCTTGTTGACCTTTCCGCATTTCGGGCAGGTCCAGCCTTCGGGGGCGGCTTCGGGCTTCTTCGTACCGCACTCGGGGCAGAACTTGCCGGTGGCGGCCTTTCCGCACGTCGGGCAGATCCAGGCGTCGGCGGCAGCCGCTTCGGGCTTCTTCGTACCGCACTCGGGGCAGAACTTGCCGCTCACCTTTTTACCGCAGGTCGGGCAGGTCCAGGCGTCGGGAGCGGGCGGTGTGTAGCCGCCGGCCACTCCGGATGTTCCGGAAGAGGTGAAGAGTTCGGAATTGCCGGCTCCTCCGGCGTTCATCGCCATGCCGACTCCCATGAAGCCGGTCATCGCGCCGTTCGTGTTGCCCGCGGCGGTGTTCATCGCGGTCACCGTGCCGCCGACCATCCTGGCCTTGCGGACTTCGGGATCGAGCGACATCGAGGTCTCTTCCCATTCGGTGAGCTTCTTTCTCTGATCCTCGGGGATCGAGGGCACGCCGAACGTCATCGAGAAAACTTCTATCCCGCGACGGCCCCAGTCGTTGACGAGCTCCCTGTTGAGGGCGTCCCTGACTTCAACGTGGTGAGCGGGGATCTGGTCGTACGATACTCCGTTTGCTGAGAGTACCGACAGGGCGGGCTGGAGATGGAAGATGAGCTCGGACTTGAGCTGTCCGTCTATCTCGCTCCTGTTGTACTCCTTCGTCACGTTTCCGCAGACGTTGGTGTAGAAGAGGATCGGGTCGACGATCTTGTAGGAGTAGGTACCGTTGAAACGGAGGTCGACCGAAAGCTTGTATCCGAGCTGCTCGTTGATGACCACCTTGAAGGGTACGGGGTTGGCGGTGCCGAATTTGTTGTCGAGGATCTCCTTGGTGTTGAAGTAGTAGATCCTCTGGTCCTTAGCGGTGTCGCCGCCGAAGGTGAACCTCTTGCCGAGAGTCTTGAAGGTGTTGATGATGCTCTGGCCGAGGCTGCCGGCGAAGATGCTGGGCTCCGTCGACGTATCGTAGGAGAATTCACCGGGTTCAGCGCAGACTTCCACGACCTTGCCCTGCTCGACGATGATCATGCACTGTCCCTCGTTGACGGCGATGAGCGATCCGTTCGAGATGATGTTGTCCTCTCCCTTGGTATTGGATGAGCGCGACTGCGAGATCCTCTTCTGTCCCTTGGCAACAAGGATCTCCTTGTCGAGAGCGTCGCAATAGAAGTATTCTCTCCACTGATCGGCGAGAACGCCTCCGACAGCTCCGGTTAATGCTTTGATGAGTCCCATCTTTTTTCCCCTTTCGAGAATTATTAGTTTGATTTTTCAGTTTTGGTTCGCCGCCTGCTGCGCGTCGCCGGCGGTCTTTTCCCCGTACGTGAAGCCCCAGACGCGCCACTCGCCGCCGTAGTTGATCTCGAGGATGTTCATCTCGGCCTCGACCAGCTTTTCTTTCGGCTCCTCCGCGGTCCCGCCGTTTCCGGGCCCGGCCGGCGGCTCTCCGTCTTCAGCGCCTCCGTAGCGCCGCAGCACCGAGAATTCGAGGCGGCAGCTGACGCAGCTGTCGGTGTATCTTATGTATCCGGCTTCCCGGATCCCGCCGTCCGTCAGTTCGTATCCCGAACAGGGCTTCATCATGAAGACCTCCCTGTAGGACTCCATCATGTTGACGTATCCGGCGGTGCCCTCTATCATCTTACCGATGAGCGAGCCGTAGTTCGCGTTGAAGCGGTCGGCGTTGTTCCTGTTATCCCAGGCTCCGCCCTCGCAGATGTATCTGATATAGTCGGAGGCGAACGCCTTTGCGGCGGCGACGCGCCCCGGATCGGTCTCGGCGGCGGAGGCCGGAAGGAAATCGAAGTCGGCGAAGACATCGTAGGCGGACACCCTGAACGACGCCGGCTCGAGCGCCCTGCCGTCAAGCTCCGCCTCCACCCTGGGAACGGCGAGGTAGCCGGTGAAGACGTATTTGTCGAACGCCGGGAAGGCCTGCGGGACCGACGCCAGCTCGTAGACCGAATATCTGCCGAGCATCGTTCCGCCTCCGCCGAGATCCGCGGCGGTGGGACCTCCGGCGACCTTCGACGCCTCGCCGGCGTCGCGCCCGTTGATCCGCACCGAGCTTCCCGCCGGTACCGTGACGGTGACTGTGTATTTGCATTCGGGCGGCGTCCCGAAGACGTAGTTCCCGCCGTCCGACGAATCGGGTGTCAGGGATCTGCCGTATATCTCGGCTGCGACTTCGGGCTGTCCGAAGAGGCCGTCGACCGTCCATACCGTGAGGGTGGGACGCGTGCCGGTGCCTCCGTCGTCGAGCTCGCCGAGCGGGCCTTCTACCGATTCGGAGCCTGCCCAGCTGCCGTCGAGCTCCGCTCCGCCGACCGTGACCGTCACGCCCGCGGGGGCCGTCACGCTTATGCTGTGCGTCGCCGAAGCGGGATATCTGAAACGGTAGACCCCGGTCTGCCCGTCGCGGACGGCCTCGAGACCGGTCCCGTCAAGGGATGCGGTTATTACCGGTTCGAAATAAAGGTCGTCGAAGACTCGCTCCTCGCAGGGCGCGGCCGACGGGTCGTCGCCCGGCTTGAGATCGAAATAGACGCATTCTGCCGTTTCGCCGGTCTCCGGCTTTTTGCCGTTGACCGTGAGTTCCGCGCCGCGCGGGTACTGCACCCGCACCGCCGGAAACTCGACCGAGGTGAAAAATCCGGTCGGGAAATCCATGTCGCCGGTTTTCCAGCCGGTGCCGCCCGCATTCTTCTCGAGCGTCACCGTGGCGAACCTGCGTCCGTCGGAGAAGATGTCGTAAGTCCCTTCGGCTCCCGAATACGAGTTTTTGAGATATGTTATCTTTCCGGGCTCGAAGGCCGGGGCGAGGACTTCCGAGGCCAGTCTTGACGCATCCTCGCAGCCGGTATAGCCTTTCGGGAAATACTCCTTGATGAGCTGCCTCCAGCCGGCGGCGTCGGTGTTGCTGACGAGGTCCCGCATGTACGCGTCGGGGCCGGTCTCCGACTTCATTCCGACGATCCTCCAGAAGATGATCCCTCCGGCCGCGATTACCGCGAGCGCCGCCGCGGCGAATATGATCATTCCCCTGAGGAACCTGCGCCGCTTCGGAGCGCGCCTGCGCTTTCGGGTCCGGTCGGGCACCGTGCCGTACAGGCTTCCCGACGACGGGGGCTGAACTCCGGCGGCTCTGAGTCTCGCCGCGGCCGCGGACTCAAGTCCGGGATCCGACGCGGGGCCGTTGCGGTCGGTGCCCCTGACGGGCACGTCGGGCGCCTCGTATCTCCCGTACGGGTATTCCGGGACCGACGCTCCGTCGCTGTCCCCGGTTCCGCTTCCGGCGGCTTCCGGGGTTTCGCCGGCAGTTTCGCTTCCGGAGTCTTTCCGTGGCTCCCCCGTTTCCTCAGTGAGACTGCTGTTTATTTCTTTTTCAGTATCTTTTTCCATCGTTTCAGGTCCGGCCGGCGCCGGCGCGGTGTTCCCTCCGGTCTCCGGCGTCATGACGTTCAGTTCAGGCTTCCGGCATCGGCGCCGCTCTTGGGGAACAGGATCGACCTCTCAGCGCTCCCCGGTATCTTCACCGAGGTCTTTCCGCCGACAAGGAGCCCTCCCGCGGGCTTCAGCGCGGCGGCTTCGGCGCAGCCGAGACCGTACATCACCGAAGCGAGTTCGTCATATGTCATACCGCACGGGTAGAGCGACTCGGAGGAGGCGCAGAAAACGACATACGCTCCGTCCGCCCTCTGTCCTATCGCCGCCCTGGGGGCGTATCCGCCGCCGAGGCCGGTCTGCGGGACTCCGCCGGAGATGAGCACGCGGTCGGCCGAGACGGCCCACTCGTAGCCCGAGTTCGCGATCTCGTATACCGTCTTGCCGCCTATGTGGAGCTTCCCGCCGGGATCCGCCGCGACTACGCAGTATTTCGCGTCGCCGCCATCTCCGGCGTATGTGAGGATGCCGTCAGACAGCAGGGCGTCGAGCGTCCCGTCAAGGCCCAGGGAGGCGTCGCCGCCGCGCCCGCCCTCGCTCCTGTGCGCGAGAGACGGCTTCTGCGACGATACGTACCAGCAGCCCTCCCAGTCCTTTCCGCTTCCGCCGAGTCTTCCGGATGTCCCGGGAGCGGCGGACGCCTGCCCTCCTTCGGCGGGCACCTGGACGACGCCCGGGCCGTCAGGCTCGGACGGCGGAAGATAGAACTTCGAGAGCTCGATCTTTTCGGATGAGAAGAAAAGGCGCGCCGGGAAAAAGCCGCGTTCGGTCATCGTCGCGCAGAGCCGGTCGGCTTCGTCGCCCGACCTGCTGCGGGAGACCGCGAACAGCGCGGCAAAGACCGCGACGGCGGCAAGCAGCAACGCGGCAGCCGCAACTATGAGGATTTTGAGCGGCAGAGGAAGTCTGCTGCCCGATCTGAGGGTCCCCGGAGCCATGCGCTTTTCCTTTCAAGATTAAGTCCTAATTATAATATCATAAAACGGCCGAAATGTCAATAGATTCGCCCGCGCGCGTGCCGCGCGGGGCTAAAATTCTCCCTTTTCCTCGGTGCAGCAGCACACGTGACAGAGCGAACCCGCGACATAAGGCGAAAAACGCATAAAAGCGGGCCCTGAGGGGATCCTCCTCCCCAGCACCGGACCGAGGGTTCCCCCGAGAAGCTTCGAGTATGCCTCGCGAGCGGTCCAGCATCTCGCGAACTCTTCTCCGCCGTCGCGCGACGCCTCGCCACGCCCGACCGCCTCCGCCTCCTCCGGCGTGAAGAAGCGGCGCGCCATGCGCAGCCTGACGGATGGGTCCGACTTCTGCGGGAGCATCATGACGTCGATGCCCGCAGGCCGCCCCGATACGGCGCAGACGACGGCCGCGCGGTCGTGGGATATCGAGAAGAAGACGTGTCCGTCGGCAAAGGCCGGCTTGCCGTGCTCCCCTCTCTCTATCTTTCCCGCGCCGGCGCCGAGGCGCTCCAGCAGTTCAAGCAGCAGCAGCGCCCCCGAGAGCGATTCGGCGGCCGCAGCGGGGTATCTCTTCTCGAGCGAGTGCGCGTATTCCTCTCCGAAAGCGTCCGCGAGTTTCTTACAGCCATCACCCGAAGGAAGGGCGACCCCGTCCGCGGCGACCGCGAGGCCGCCGTCCGAGTACAGTATCCTCACGGCTTCAGGACTTCATTCCGGTGAGTTCCATGACCCTCCGGTTGAACTCCTGGGCGGCGTTGTAGCCCATCTTCTTCTGCCTGTCGTTCATCGCGGCGATCTCTATGATCACGGCGAGGTTGCGTCCGGGCTTGACGGGAACGGTGATCGCCGGGAGACTTATTCCGAGAATGTCCTCGTGCTCCTCGTCGAGGCCGATGCGGTCGTACATCTTGCCGTCGACCCAGTTCTCGAGCTTGACGACGAAATCGATCTTTTCGGTATCCTTCACGGCGCCCATGCCGAAAATGCGGCTGACATCGACGACCCCGATGCCGCGGAGCTCGACGTAGTGCTTGAGTATGTCGGGCGCCGAACCCACAAGAGATTTGGCGGAGACACGCTTGATCTCGACGGCGTCGTCGGCGATGAGCCGGTGGCCCCTCTTGACAAGCTCGATGGCAGTCTCGCTCTTGCCTATACCGCTGTCGCCGAGCAGCAGTATGCCCTCGCCGTAGACCTCGACGAGCACGCCGTGGATCGTCACTCTCGGCGCCAGCGACACCGCGAGGTATGCGAACATCGCCGCCATGAGGTCGGTCGTCGGGGCGGCCGAGGCGAGCAGCGGCACCTTGTATGCACGGCAGGAGTCGATGAACTCCGGGATCGGGATATGCCCCGCCGTCATGATTACGGCGACCGGTTTTTTCTCGACGAAGGCCATGATATGCTTCTGCCGCTCTTCGGGATCCAGATTCCCGAGATACCTGTGCTCGGCGTTCCCGATGAGCTGGATGCGGTCGGAATCGAAAATGTCGAAGAACCCCGAGAGAGCGAGCCCGGGGCGGTCGATCTCTGTCGTCGACACCGAAATCTTCTCGGCGTCCTCGGGCAGATATACCTCTTTGAACTTGAATTCCCTCACTATCGTTTCAAGCGAGATGCTGTATTTTTCTTCCAAAATGTCCTCCTACGGCAGGCGGTGATGCACAATCCGTTTTGTATTTATTATTCTGACCGCGGGCTGCGGCCCCGGTACGCCGGGCCGGCGGCGCGCAGGCCTCCGCTCCCATCTTTATAAGTATATCATATTTTTCCGCAAAAGAAAATAAAAAATTGCAGCGTCCGGAAAATCCCCCGGAATAATACAAAAAAACCGCCGTGTTCACATTCGTGTAACAAAAAAATGATAATATAGTATTTGGTTTATTATAAGGGAGACGTTTTTGTTTCCCCGCGGAGGTATCCCTATGATATTCGGACATTCTGACAGAAACAATCGATCCTGCGGGAGGGCGGCGCGCGCGGCGTCGCTGCTTCTCGCGGCGGTCTTCGTGCTGTTCGCGGCGGCTCTTTCGTCCTGCTCGTCCGGCATAAAGCCGGTGAAGGCGACCGCCGGGGAACTGAAGCCGGTAGGCAGGGTGGCCGGACACGAGGTGACCTTCGACGAGCTGCGCTACATCACTATGAACGTGAAGGCCGATCTCGAGGACAAATACGGCGCCGGGATCTGGGACGACCCCGCGAAAGCCGCGGAACACCGCGACGAGCTCTATGCCCTCGTGAAGACGGGCTTCGAGTCCGACTACTACGCGGTGGTCTCGATGGCCGACGAATACTACATAGGCGGCGCCGACAGGATGCTCTCGGAAAGCGCGATAAAGGAGGCCGTTGCGAAGTCGGTCGACGAGACGGCCGAGTCATGCGGCGGGAAAAAAGAGTATCTCGCCGAACTCGCGGCGAACTACCTCAACGACCGCCTGTACAGGTTCTACCTCTCATGCGGTGAATGCGCGAACGAGCTCACGATCATCCTCAAGACCGACCTGGGACTGCTTCCCTCGACTCCCGACGATTTCGACCGGTATCTCCACTCCGACAAGTTCATCCGCACGAATCACATCTACATAAAAGACAAGACGCCCGAGCGGCTGGAGCTTGCGAAGGAACTTGCCGAACAGCTGAAGGCCAGCGACAGGCCCGACCTCGAGATCGTCCTGCTGAAGGGGAAATACTGCTCCGACTACACGATGACGACGACGCACGGCGCATACTTCGCGAGGTACACGTCCGACTACGGCGACGAATACGAAAAAACCGCCTTCGCGCTGAAACCCGGCGAGGTCGGCGAGATCGTCGAGGGCAGCGACGGCTACTATGTCATCCTCCGCCTCGAGAAGGAGGAGGACTGGATTAACAAGAACTACGCGGATTTCTGCGACGATATCGTCGGTTCCGAATTCAACTCGATGCTCGCCGAATTCAAGGCCAGACTCGACTTCACCTACAACGATTACGGCAGCGGGATCGATCTCGTCGCGATGAAATGAGCCGAGGGCGGAAACCGTTTTGAAAATGAAAAGGATCTCTGCCGGCAGGAGGCTCGCCTACCGCAGCCGGCACAAAAAGAAGGGCATCGGGTGGAACGGAAAGTTCTTCATCGTCGTGCTGATCTGCGCGTTCGCGCTCTTCGTCACGGCGATACTGCTCGGGAACTACCTCGGAAAGCTCAGCCGCGGCGGACCTGAGACGACGGCGGCCGCGGAGACCTCCCGTGAGGATCCCGCGTCCGGCATCCCGATCCCGCGCGACAACATAATTGCGAGGCACCTCGACTTTGACCGGATCCCGGATTTCTCGGCCGGATCTCCACCGGAGTCATCCGCTCCTTCAAACGCGGACGGTACCTCCGCGGAAGAAAGTACCGCGGGCGATACCTCCGCTGACGGAACGGAGCCCGGCCGGACCGGCACCGGCGGTCCCGGCTCCTCCGGAGAGCTTCCCTTCTCCTACGACTCGGTATCCCTCGTCCTGCGGTATCTGCCGGATCGGGAAAGCGGCGGAGAGCAGACGTCAGATGAGACGTCCGGACCGGCCGGACCGGTGAAGACGGGGACAGGCATGAAGCTCGCCTATACGTCTCCCGTAGCGCTGACTCACGGCTACGACGAAACGTCGGACGAGTCTCTCGGCGGAAACCTCGCGCTGCTGGCGAAAAGGCGCGACGTCCTTTGCGTATCTGGCATTTTCGACGTCACCTTCCACACCTCATCCTACTCGATGCGCGAGATAATGCGCGAATACGAGCTGGCGCTCCTCGAGGAGCTGTGGCGTTTCGGCCTTTCGGACTTCGTGCTCCGGGGCTTCGGCGCGGGCGACATCTCCGACGCGGCCGGGTTCGCGGAGGAGCTGCTCGAACGCACGAAGAACGGCTGCCGCGTGTTCATCGCGCTGGGGTTCGATTTCTTCGAATCGGACGGCGCGCGCGAAACGGTAAAGGAATTCGCCGACCGCGGCATCTTCTTCGCGCTTGATCTGTCCGACCTCGAGATACCCGGACTCATGAGCGCGCAGACGCTGGTTTACGACAGGGTCAGCCGGCTGTCGCCGCTGCTCCTCACCTACGGGATGAGGGTGGTCGTCGGATGCGGCTCGCCCGAAGGCTACGACGGTGAGGTCGCGGGGGCCGTGCGCGGCGGAGTGCGCAACATACAGGTCAGGGGCAGGCCGTCGGATGCCAGGAAAGAGATCGCGTCAGGCTGACACTGTACGCGGAACACATCTGAACCAAATCATTTTTTACCTTTACGGAGGATTTTTCAATGGCAGGATTTTCGAAGGATATCGATCCGAAGATGATGCCTCAGGAGCCCGACAGCGACGGGATGGTCTGGTACGACGCGTCCGAACCGCCCTTCCGGCTCTACGGTCTTTACTCGTCAAATCCCTATCTCCGGCTCCCCGAGAGCGTCGCGGAGGCGACGAACTCCGGAGTGAAGCGGCTGAACTTCCACACGGCCGGAGGGCGCGTCAGGTTCTCGACGGATTCGGCGCGCATAGGCGTCAGGGTGAAGATGCCCTACGTCACCAAATTCTGCCACATGGCGCTGACAGGAACGTCGTCATTCGACGTTTACTCCGACGTCGGGGACGGGATCGGCAGCAAGTTCGCCTTCGTATTCAAGCCCTCTCCGTCGATCACCGACGGGTTCACGCTGACGCAGGCCATCCCCGCGTGCTGCAGGAGCGGACACTACACTGTGAATTTCCCGCTCTACAACGCCGTCGACAGGCTCGAGATCGGCATCGACGCCGGCTCGACGCTTGGACCCGGCCTTGAATACCTTCCGATCGCCCCCGCCGTCTTCTACGGTTCGTCGATCACCCAGGGCGCCTGCGCGACGAGGCCCGGCCTCGCATACCAGTCGATCATCTCGCGCAGACTGAATATAGACCACATCAACCTGGGATTCTCGGGCAGCGGCAGGGCTGAGCCGGCGATCTGCGAATACATGGCCGGACTTGACATGTCGATGTTCATATCCGACTACGACCACAACGCTCCCGACACCGCCTACCTCCGCGACACTCACTACCGCCTCTACAGCACAATCAGGGAAAAGAAGCCGGACCTTCCGATAATCCTCGTCTCGAAGCCCGACTTCTACCTGAACGAGAAAACGGGCGCCGACCGGCGCGAGGTCATCGAGGACACCTTCCGCGCCGCCAGGGCGGCAGGCGACAAAAACGTCTGGTACATCGACGGCGACGGCCTCTGCCGCGGAGCCGACGAGGACAGCTGTACCGCCGACGGCTCGCACCCGACCGACCTCGGCTTCATGAAGATGGCCGACAGCATCGGCAGGATCATGAGGCGCGTACTGCGCGGGCTCCTCTGAGCGGAGCCGGAAAAAAGCAGAATGGAGATCCGGATATGGAAGAAGTAAAGAAACAGGAATATGTAGAAAACGACAGGAACCTGACCGTCGAGACCGTATTTCCCGACGCCGAAGACGCGGTGCTCCGCAGCGTGAGGGACGACCCCTTCGAGCTGTACAACCTCAATGAGCCGAAGACTCAGCCGATCTTCCGCCGCGTTCCGCCGGAAGTCGCCGAGGCGACGTCCCCCCAGGTGGCGAAACTCGCCCGCGAGCCCGCCGGAGGCAGGGTGCGCTTCTCGACCGATTCGCAGTATATACTCATCAAGGCCGTCGAGCCGATCGTCGGCCGCAACTCTCACATGACCCTCGCGATGTCTGCCGGATTCGACCTCTATGAGGACACCGAAGCCGACTCAAGATACGTGAAGATGTTCATGCCCCCGTATAAAATGGACGGCGGATACGAACAGATCATCCGCTTCGGCAGCCGCAAACTGCGCTATTTCACCATACACTTCCCCATCCACTCGGTTGTGTCGGAACTGTATATCGGCCTGCAGCCCGACGCCGTCGTAGGAGGCGGCAAAAAGTATCTCGGGGACTCCCCGATCGTGGTGTACGGGTCGTCGATCGTCCACGGCACCGCCGCGACGCGCCCGGGGCTCACCTATCCCAACATACTCTGCCGGTACCTCGGCCGCAACGTGCTGAACTACGGATTCTCCGGCGCCGCGAAGGCTGAGCTCCCGATGATGAACTGGCTCGCCGGGCTCGACATGTCCGTGTTCGTATACGACTACGACCATAACGCACCGAACCCCGACTACCTCCGCGAGACTCACAAACGCGGCTACGACATCATACGCGCCGCGCACCCCGACATACCGATCATCTTCATAACCCGGCCGAACGTCGCGACGAACCCGAGCATGGCCATGGAGCGCAAGGATGTCATATCCGACACCTTCAGAGCCGCCAGGGCGGCGGGCGACCGCAAGGTCTGGTACATCGACGGCGAGAGCTTCTTCCTCGGCAAGTGGGAGAACGAGTGCACGATGGACGGCGTCCATCCGAACGACCTCGGCTTCACTCGCAGGGCCGAGGGCATCGAGGCCGTCATCCGCCGCGCTCTCCGCGGGGAGAGACTGTGAACCGATA
>JAEEGL011350599.1_pt1 | contig 35811 bp, 32 predicted proteins | sample 9134231 | NCBI WGS metagenome assembly JAEEGL01 (sample SAMN16246548, study PRJNA631951) | gut metagenome | biome: gut microbiome; feature: rumen; material: fiber-attached | host: Bos | place: Iran: Karaj | collected 2018-10
CGTAGGTGGGGGTATTGACAAATTATACTTACAAAAGCTCCGCGAGTGATGCGAATAGTTAGCTTTGCTAACTATTGGATTCGGATAGGTAAATGTCTGCTAAATGCAGCCAAGAGATGTAAAACATCTCTTTGAATCACGGCGCGCGAAAAGACTTGCAAGCGAGTCTTGACGAATATTAAGTGACTTAATTGAATAATTGTGAGAGTAAAACCCTGTACCGAAATCGGTACAGGGTTTTATTAATAATATTCTTCATCCACATTAAAGGTAGAACTTCGTTGGATAAGTGTTCCCTCTAATTCGATTCTTGCTACACTTGAGTGACCTCCGGACAGGCGATCCGTAAGAAGATGGATAGCAAATTTTCCCATCTCATCCTTGGGAAGTCTTACTGTAGAAAGCATGGGTTTTGTAAATTGAGCTTCCTCTATATCGTCGCTTGCTATTATTGAAGGCATGTAATTTAGGTTTTTATATTGATTTAGAAAGTCAAACATACCAAGAGCTATAACATCATTTGCACAGTAAACAGCTGTTGGGCGGTCTGAAAGAGAAGCAATTTTTTTTATGGCTTCATACCCGTCGGTCTGACTTGAGTGAGTACTTATGACATAATCATTATGTAACTCTATATTATGTTCTTTGAGTGCATTGGTAAATCCTCTGTAACGTGCTTCATTGTGACATCCGCCTGCATAGGCGATTTTTATATGTCCAAGTTTTATCAGATGATTTGCGGCCATGTAAGCTATCTTACTTCCGTCACATATGACCTCATCGACCTCGTAGTTAGTTGAATTTCGATTAACTGAAACTATGGCTTTATACTTCTTCTCCCATAATCTAAGGGCTTTATCGTTACATTTTCCAATGATTACAAGTCCGTCAGAGTGACTTCCTGCATCCTTACAGGTTTTATCGATAAGAGCTTTAAGGTCAGTCTGTTCGCAGGCTTTATCATCAGAAAAAACAGGCATATACCATATACAACTAAGTATGCTTCCGGCTTTATGAATCTCACTTTCTATTACTCGTAAAAGTTCATTGAAGAAAGGGTCTGTCTGTACTGAATCCGTTCTGGTCATAAGTACATTTATAAAAAAGGTTTTTTGCTTCGCAGGTATTATGCCAAGCTTAAGATTTCTGGCAGCACTGTTTGGTGTGTAATTTAAGTCCATAGCAGTCTGCCATACTTTATCACGGGTTTGAACAGATTTGCACTTGTACTCTGGATTATTAAGTATGCGTGAGACAGTGGAAGGCGATACTCCTGTTATTTTTGCAATTTTCTTTATAGACATAGGTTTAGCTTCCTTTGTATAAATTTACATTCCAACACATACGTTAACACAAAGAGTATAATAATAAAAGGCTTTTTTGTGAAAACGTTTTCAGTAAGATCCGGCGGTGATTTGAATGTGTTTATAATGAGTTTTTTGTTTTGAGTGATTTCTATATATTTCTATAGTAATATCTAAAGTAATTTTAATGTAGTTTATCTTGATTTTTTTAAACACCCTTCATGATAATTATGTTATACTATTCATCGGATTACGTTAGGTTTTTATTATCGCAAACCGGATGATTCCGATGTGAAAGATTCGAAAGAGAGTCTAGATTAATAAGTCTTTTTAATTTTTGTTTGGAGGTATACTCGTGATAGAGTTACAAAATATAAGCAAGTATTACTATACCGATACATCGGTAACACTTGCTCTTAATAAGATTAGTTTAAAGTTTCCGGATAAGGGATTTGTTGCTATAACCGGAGAAAGCGGAAGTGGAAAATCAACACTTTTAAATATCATAAGCGGTCTCGATACATTTGATGACGGCGAAATGTACTTTAACGGAAAGCCTACATTCCAGTTTGATTCGGCTGATTGGGAGAGGTATCGTCGAAAGTATATAGGATTTGTATTTCAGAACTATGGTTTGGTAGGTCACTATTCTGCTCTTGATAACTGTATGGTTGCTCTCCTTATACAGGGGCTTTCTGCCTATAAGGCACGAAAAAAGGCAATGGAGTACTTAGAAAAGGTAGGTCTTAAAGATCAGGCTTTACTTCGTGCTTCAGAGCTTTCGAGCGGTCAAAAGCAGAGACTTAGTATTGCAAGAGCACTTGCAAAAAATACAGATATTATAGTTGCTGATGAACCAACAGGAAACTTAGATTCAGAGACAAGTGCACAGATTATAGAGTTACTTTCAGAACTGTCCAAAGAAAGATTAATAATTATGGTTACGCATGATTATGAAAGAGTTGAGGAGGTTGCAACCAGAAAGATAAGACTGCATGACGGTGAACTTGTATCTAATATTAAAGTAAACATGCACCTGATAGAGGGAGAAAACGGACAGGTTTCACAGGAGCTTACAGAGGAAGAGGTTGATGATTCCGTAGATAATGCATCTGAAGATGAGAAAGAAAAAAATGAAACAGGAGATATAGATACGCAACCTTTAACTGAAGATAATAAAGATGAAAAGGGATTATGGAAGGAAAAGCTGAGTGTAGCTGTACGATTTTTGGGACTTGATCTTAAAGGACAGAAAAGCAGAACATTTTTATTTCTTATGTTCTTTTTATTTACAAGTCTTATAAGTTTTGTTTTTCTTGGAGAGCTGTTTGTAAATGCAGATGACAGGATAACAAAGAAGTATGATGATACTGCATTTTTAAATGATTCAGATAAAAGAATTCTTATCATGCGTAAAGATGGAGAAAGATTAAAAAAGAGTGATATAAAGGAATTTAAAGAGATAAAGTATGTTACAGATGCTGATATATACGACCTTTGTCACGATATATCTTATTACGTGAATGAGGGTGAGGATTATACATTTGACTATGGAGATAAGAAGGCTACCGGTGAAGAGGTTAAGAGTATAAACTTTATAGAAACCAAGAAGTTTATGATGTCAACTGAAGCCATAGAAAATGATGACTTAGAAGAAGGATATCTCCCAAGCAAGAGAAATGAAATTGTAGTATATAAAACCGGAAAGCAAAAGCTTGGTGATAAGGTTCACATTTACTTAAGAGATGATAATATATGGGATGACGGTAGTTTCTATGAAAATGATTTTACCATTACAGGTTTCTTAAAAAAAGAATCAAAGCAAATATACTTTGCACCGAGATTTTGCTCTGCTATTACCGCTTCTATCGGTGGCCCGGCAGTTGGAATAAACTTTTATTATAGTGATAAATTTAAAAAGTTTTATGGTAAGGATACATTTATTCCAATTATTGGAGACAATCTTGCATACAATGAAATCAGAGCTTCGCTAAAGTACAGTGTTGATATGGGAGGAGAGTCGGAGGTGGCCGGTATAACTAGTGTCCCTCAAGCATTTACCGGTGTTGCTAACATAGTGCTTACAAGTAATGATGACATGATTGAGTACAATTTAGAGCCTGACTTTGTCGCAAAACCAAATGGAGAAGGTTTAAGAAAGGGTTGTTTTGAAGTATATAATTATTTTGACGAAGATAATGAAAATCCAGAGGATAATTATGGAAAATATAACCCAATGTTTATAGAGGTTAGTGAAGAAATATTTAATGCAATTTATCCGGAAAATAATTCAACATTCCAGGGGGATGTGTATATAACTGATTACACAAAGACAGACAGCGTCATAAAGGCTCTCGATAAAAAGGGCTACATCGGAATGAGTACCTACAGGGTGTCTACAACAGAATATATACCCGAAAAGGTTATGAGCAGATTAATAACCATATGTATTTCTGTAGGAGTTCTTATAATTCTTATAGTTCTGCAGATATTGATAATAAGGGCACTTATGAAGATTAAGATTAATGAGTTTTATATATTTAAATTTATGGGTATGAGACTTAGCCAGATCGATCTTTTAATAAAGCTTACCATATGCTTTTACGGACTTTTATCCTCTGTGATTATTCTATTTGTGGCATCCATTGCGGGTATGCTGAGAGTAAAGGAAATAAATGACATACTCAGGTTTTACGATGTTCCTAATACTTTAATTTACTTTGCATATGTCCTTATTATGGCATACCTTACAGCAATTGTATTTGCAAGGATGATACGTACAAGCATAGACAAGAAGAAAGAATAAATGCTTCAACATGGGGGAAAAAATGATTAAAGTAAGTAATTTAAATAAGTATTACAATCGCGGACGAAAAAATGAAAACCATGTACTTAAAGATATAAATCTTGAGTTTGAAAATACAGGTCTTGTATGTATATTGGGTGAAAGCGGTTGCGGAAAAACAACTCTTCTAAATACCATTGGCGGACTAGATGACTTTTATAACGGTAATTTAACTGTAGGTGATACATCTGTTTCAAAGTATAATTTAAAAGCAGCAGAAAAGTATCGTAATGATAATCTGGGCTTTGTATTTCAGAATTATTATTTGCTTATGGATTATACAGTAGCCTACAATGTTAAGCTTGCTTTAAATATCTATGATTTAAGCGAAGAAGAAAAGGATGAGAGAGTTAATTATACTCTCGAAGCTCTTGGTATGATGAAATACCGTAAAAAGCTGGTCTCAGAGCTTTCGGGAGGTCAGCAGCAGAGAGTGTCCATAGCTCGTGCACTGGTAAAATCTCCTCGAATTATCCTTGCAGATGAGCCTACGGGAAACTTAGACGAAGAAAATACCATAAGAACCATGAGTGTTCTTAAAAATATATCCAAGGAGTGTCTGGTTATAGTTGTAACTCACGAAAAGGATATTGCTAAGTTCTTCGCTGACAGAATCATAAAAATTAAGGATGGAGAGGTATATAAGGATTATAAAAATGTTCGGAAAGATTCATACATCAGAAAGTATGACAGTAACATTTATCTTAAGGAACTTCAGGAGCACAGTACAGAGCTTAATGAACTAAATATAAAGCTTTACGGTGATATAAATAACACCGGTGGTATGCTTGATGATGATGAAGTGGAGAATGTGTCCAAAATAGTGGACACAGACAAAGTTTCACTCTCCTTTGCATTTAAGGATGGTAAGCTTTATATCAAAAATGATTCGAAAATTGATGTTATTCTTACATCCGAAGAGGATGATTGTCAGCTTATAGATGATTATATGCCGGCCTTAGAGGTTAAGGATGTAGAAAACTTTGAGTATAAGTTAGATCCACTTAAATCAAGCAGAAGGGGACACTTTACCTTTCATGACATAAGAAAGCTTGCGCATGAGAACCTAAAGCTTATCGGAAAAAAGCAAGTTTTTATAATTGTTATACTGCTTCTTACATCTGTTCTTATGACAGTCGGAGTTGCAAACTTTGTTAATAAGCTTACCGTACCGATGCTAGATGTGGTTACCATGGATTCACGTTATGTACAAGTTTCCATGAAGACTACGGGTAAATATGAAGAGGGCCCCACAATCAGTAAAATAGATAGCTACATGGATGATATCCTTCGTGACGGAAAGTATGTAGAGATATATCCTCTAAATAAAATCGCTATTGATATTACGTATGATAATGTTACTCAGATGAAATCCATGACAGGACACATAGAAAATGTTTCATTTGTATCCTATAATCACCTTCATAAGGATCAGATTATAGAGGGAGAGATGGCTGACAGTCCCGATGAAGTAGTTATAGATGAGTGGGTGGTACAAAAATTCATAAAAGATAATTCAGTTCTTTCCGAGGTGCTTACAAGTAACGCTTCATTTTTAAATCAAAAATTACATGACATGCTGTCTGCTAAGGAGTTTACCATAGTAGGTATTGCCCGAAGTGAAGAACCGACTATTTATGTAAATGACATAGTTATGGGAATAGTGGGAAACAGGGGAATACAAGCTGCATCCACTGAACAGATGGAAAAGTACTATCCTAAGGAGTTTAAAGAATATAAGGACTTAGAGCTTGACTTAGATGATGCTATAGTAAACTCAGGTTACTATGAGGCTGCGTCAAAAGATAAACGTATACATCATGACGGTGGAGGTCATGAGCATATCATGATCCAGACAACAGATTTCGAGATTAAAAGACATATGGACATGAATTTTGGTGCAGATGTAATAGTCAGTAACGAGCGCTATAACATGATAAAATACGGTCAGATCAAGGGTTCAAGAAGCTTTATAGTTTATGCAAATGATAAGACAGATGAAATAATAGCTTATATGAAAAAGATGGGTGAGCCTTATAAAAAATACTTCAAAGTAAATGCGGAGGTTACATACTATAAGCAACTAAAAGAGTACAATAGAAGGGCTCTTTCCGATGTTAATTTTGCAACATTTATAACTATCGGAATATTTATCATATCCCTTATTATGATTTACTTTATGATAAAGTCCAATGCTGTTGCAAGAAGTGAAGAGCTGACAGTTTACAGATTAATAGGTATTTCCAGATTCAGCATACTAAAAACTTACATGCTTGAGATAACGATCTTAACCCTTTATGTCTGTATTCCAACGATTTTGGTGACAACAATCGTTATCAAATTTGTGAGTTCGATTCCTTCTCTTCAATTGTCCCTCACATTCCCGTGGTGGACATCTCTTGCACTCATGGCTTCACTACTCTTGATAAACAATATTATAAGTATTATGCCTGTTTATGGAATCATAAGTAAACCACCTGCGAAGTTGGCAATAAAGGAGTAGGAGGTATATCCATGGAACAAGGTATGATGCGAATCGAAAATGAGAGATTTCTGATTCGCAATCTTGAAATATGCGATCTTGAAGGCTTGAAGATTATAAGAGGTGATGAAAAGGTCTATCGTTACGAACCAACATTTCTCATGGAAATTCAGGGTACACCGGAAGATGCGCTGGAAGCAATTCGAGGTATGAATCTTTACGAAAGCAGACAGTGTATCATGGGTGTATACGAAAAGACAGATACATCTCATTTGGTCGGACTGGCGGAATTTTATGATTATAAACCCTCAGGAAAGGTGATTTCCTTAGGATACAGATTTTTGTCTCAATACTGGGGAAGAGGTATAGCTACCAGTTGCATTCAGGCAATGATAGATTATATTAAAAATCATACAGATGTTCAATTAATCACCGCCCATGTTTTACCTGACAACATGGCTTCTTCTCGATGCTTGATTAAGAACGGATTTGAGTATCTGGTTACAAAAGAAGAGGACTGGGGATACGATTCTCCCAGTGTTGCGGACGTGTATACTTTTGATTGTTGAGTTAAAGTTTTTTAACTCAGTCGGAGAAATCCCCCACCTCTAAGCCAGATCGGGGTGTTCAGGTGGACCTACATTGGCAGGGGCTATAATGTTCTTTAACAATGGAGATATGAGGGCCGGAATTGGTGCAGCAATTGCATTTCCGATACTTATGGGTATTGGATTAATACTGAACCGTGAAAAAATAGTTACATCTAATCAGGAAAGCCTGTGATAAATGCAAAAGATAGTTATTCTCACTTTTGATTTTATGCGCTTAACATAAAGTACGACTGTTTTCATCCCAAACTTGACGTATGAAAAATAAACATGTTAAAATACACTAATATAATCTTTAATTCAAACGAGATAACAAAGAATAAATGAAGCATCTGTTTCATTTCATAAAGGAGGATGCTATGTGGGCATATGAAAGCGTATTTTATCAATTTTATCCTTTGGGGATGACAGGAGCACCTTTTGAGAATGATGGGGTTTTAGAGCACAGAATTCTTAAGGTAAATGATTGGATTGATCACCTGAAGAAACTTGGAATCAATGCAATTTATTTTTCACCTCTATTTGAATCCGATACCCATGGATACAATACAAGAGATTACAGAAAGCTTGATACCAGACTTGGAACCAACGAAGATTTTAAGGAAGTTTGTATAAATCTGCACAAAGAGGGAATAAAAATAATTCTTGATGGTGTATTTAACCATGTGGGAAGAGGTTTTTTTGCATTTCAGGATGTTCTTAAAAATAGAGAAAACTCTATGTATAGAGACTGGTTTCATATCAGCTTTGAAGGAAATTCCAATTATAACGATGGCCTTTGGTATGAAGGCTGGGAAGGGAATTTTGATCTTGTCAAATTAAATCTTCGAAATGAAGATGTCATAAATTATCTTTTAGAAAGTGTAAAACTTTGGATTGATGAATTTGATATTGACGGACTTCGACTTGATGTTGCATACATGGTTGACAGAGATTTTTTAAGGCGACTTAGAAGTGCCTGCGATTCCTGGAAGTCGAACTTCTTCCTTGCGGGTGAGATGATTCATGGTCAGTATAAGGACATTATGAATGAGTCTATGTGCCATTCTGTAACTAATTATGAGTGTTATAAGGGTCTTTATTCAGCATTTAACAGTGATAACCTATTTGAAATAATACATACTGTCATGAGACAATTCGGTCCCGAAGATTGGACATTATATAAGGATTGTCATCTCTTGAGTTTTGTGGATAATCATGATGTTTCACGTATAGCAAGTATATTAAATAAAGAGGAGCACTTAAAGCTTATATATACACTTATGTTTGGTATGCCTGGTATACCGGTAGTTTATTATGGAAGTGAATGGGGCGTAAAGGGCGATAAGAAGGATGGTGATCCGGGATTAAGACCGGCTATAGATAAGCCGGAGTGGAATGAGCTTTCTTCTCATATAGCTGCTCTTGCTAAAGCTGAAAAGGAAGAAAAAGCTCTTCAATATGGTAGTTTTAAGTCTTTACTTTTAAATAATAAGCAGTGTATATTTGAACGTAGGGTAGATGATGATAGAATTATGGTTGCTATCAATGCAGACGGTGAGGATTTCATAGCTCATTTTGATGCTCAGGCCGGCAGGGCTCATGACCTTATAACCGGTGAAACTGTTGACTTTGGAGGAGGATTAGAGATCCCGGCATATACATCTATGATTCTTAAACCATATTAAATATGATTTTATCTGTTTTTAACTCAGTCGGAGAAATCCCCCACCTCTAAGCCAGATCGTAGGTGGGGGTATTGACAAATTATACTCAGTCGGAGAAAATCCTCACTTATAAGTTTAATGCTTTTTTTAGAAAACTAAAGGAAAAAAGGTGATTTTTATGGAATATAAATTTTACGGATGGGAGGGGGCTACTTTGCCTCCTGTAGATAGTAAATACGAAAAAATCAAGAGTCCTCAGATGCTCTATGATTTTTTGTCTGATATTTGGTGTTCATACACTTGTGCTCCAAGACTTAGGGATGAGTGGAGTGAAGATAATAAGACTTTGGGACAGTGCTCTATAACGGCTTTTCTTGCACAGGATATATTTGGCGGTAAAGTGTATGGCATCCTTAGACCGGGAGGAAATTATCATTGCTATAATGTAATAGGGGATGTGATTTTTGATCTTACCAGCGAGCAGTTTGGGGATGAAAAGCTCGATTATTCCGATAATCCTGAGCAGTTCAGAGAGGTTCACTTTGAAAAAACAGAGAAGAAAGAGCGATATGAATATTTAAAAGAAAAGCTTAATGAGAGACTTAAGTGAAATTATTTTCTAAAAACTTAAAAATCAGGAAAATATTTAATGAGAAGTGTATTAAGGAGAATAGTAGCATGATAAATATTAACTTAGAAGGGAAAACAGCTCTTATCACCGGTGGAACCGGCCAGCTTGGAAGAGTGATTTGCGAAACATTTGCCAAGGCAGGTGCTGATATAATAATTAATTATAACAGCAATGAAGAAAAGGCAATTCACATGGAGGAGGAGCTAAAAAAATATGGGGTTTCAACCTACAGGATTCAGGCAGATGTCACTAAGAAGGACGCAGTAGATCACATGAAAGAGTGCATCGAGCGTGATTTCCACATGCCGGATATAATTGTAAATAACGCTGTTATCCAGTATATATGGAAAACGGTTCTTGATCAGGATATAGATGATTATTATAGTCAGTATGATTCCTGTGTCATGCAGACGGTTTATATGACGAAAGCATTTATTCCTCATATGATTGAAAATAAATGGGGAAGAGTACTTGTTACGAATACAGAGTGTGCTGCTATGGCAGAGGCAGGGCAAAGTGCTTATGTTGCGGGAAAGAGAGGACTTGATGGAGTGGTGCGGTGCCTTGCAAGAGAAGTTGGAGAGTATGGAATAACAGTAAATCAGGTTGCTCCGGGATGGACTATAAGTGAGAACGACCGAAAAAATGGAACAGAAGTTCAGCCGGATTATGATAAGACTGTTCCTTTAGGACATAGAGGCAGAGATCAGGACATAGCAAATATGTTTGTATTTTTAGCATCGGATATGGCTGCATTTACCACAGGTTCATACATAAGTGTTTCAGGCGGAAGGGTAATGCCCGCAATTTAAGTGAGGTTAATCATATGCTTGTTAAAAATTTTCAATTAAGTGAAGAGTCGTTTTTGGTTATAAAGGAGATTGCTAAGTACATGCCCAGTGGTTTCTTTATATACAGAGCAGATGAAACCGAGGAGCTTTTGTACGCTAATCAGGCTACAGTTAACTTGTTTGGATGTAAGGATCTTGAAGAATTTAAATCTCTTACAGGGTATACATTTAGGGGAATGGTGCACCCTGAGGATTATAGCGAAGTATCAGCATCCATAAAAAAGCAGATTGATGAAAACGAAGAGAAGCTTGATTATGTTCAGTACAGGATTATTAGAAAAGATGGTACTGTAAGGTGGTTAGATGATACGGGACACTTTACGCAAACCAAGACATATGGGCCTGTGTACTATGTTTATATATCGGATATTACCTACAAGGTTCTTCAAAAAGAAGAGAACCTAAGACTTATGGAGGAGGCAAAGTCAGCTGTTAAGCAAGAAATGCAGGATGAGATTCTTAAGCAGCAGAAACAGAGCGAACAGGCTGATAAGATGATAACTGCACTTGCTTCTGATTACAGAAGTGTATACCATGTAGATCTTGACAGAGACGAGGCTGTTTGCTACAGAGCTGATCCAAATGACAAAGAGCAACACCCTCAGGGTGTGCATTTTAGGTATTTAGAGAGCTTTACGGATTACGCTAACAGATTTGTATCCGAAGATTATAGAGAAGGTTTTTTTGATTTTATCGAGCCTGATAATATCAGGGAAGCCCTTTCGGATCATCTTATAATTTCTTACAGATATCTGGTTAAGAGAAACGGAAGAGAGTATTATGAAATGCTTCGTATGGCCGGGGTTCGTCATGCTGAGGATAGAGATGATCATATGGTCCATGCTTTGGGACTCGGTTTCACAATTATAGATGAACAGATGCGCGAATCTATGGCAAAAAACAGGGCGCTTTCCGAGGCGCTCGAAGCGGCGGAGGAAGCCAATAAGGCTAAGACTGCATTTCTTTCCAATATGAGCCATGAGATAAGAACTCCCATGAATGCAATTATTGGACTTGATAATCTTGCTCTTCAAGATGAAAATCTATCTGAAAAAACAAAAGAATATTTGGAAAAAATAGAAGGAAGCGCAAAGCACCTTTTAGGACTCATAAATGATATTCTTGATATGAGTCGTATAGAATCCGGTCGACTTATGCTTCGGAAAGAGGAATTTTCTTTTCGAAATATGCTTGAACAGATTAGTTCCATGGTGATGTCCCAGTGCTCTGATAAGGGACTAAAATTTATATGTAATTTGGATAGTGAAGTTGACGATTATTACATTGGCGATGACATGAAATTAAAGCAAGTTTTAATAAATATTTTAAGTAATGCCATAAAATTTACAGAAGCACCGGGTAGTGTAAGCATGGATATTACTAAGATTGCCAGTTTCGAGGATCAGTCTACTATTCAGATAATCATAAAGGATACAGGAATCGGAATTGATAAAGAATTTTTGCCGAAAATATTCGATTCATTTGCCCAAGAGGATATTAGTAGAAAAAATAAATATGGAAGTACGGGCCTTGGTATGGCCATAACAAAAAATATAGTTGAGATGATGAATGGAACGGTAAGTGTAGAATCAGAAAAGGGGAAGGGCTCTACATTTACGGTTGTGTTGACTCTTAAAAATTGCGAACATGAGATAGCAGAGGTTGCTTACATTAATCCAAATGATATGTATGTACTTGTGGTGGATGATGATCCTATCGCCTGTGAGCATGCCAGACTTTTGTTAAGTGAGGCCGGAATTAACACTGATACCTGTCTTGGCGGAAAAGATGCACTTGAGATGTTGGAAGTACAGCATGCTAAACATAAGCCCTATAATCTGGTGATTCTTGATTGGAAAATGCCGGAGATGGATGGACTTAGCGTGTCTAGGGAAATTAGGAGGAGGTACTCCAGTGAGACAACTGTTATAATTTTGACAGCCTATAATTGGGATGAAATCATGGATGAAGCCCTTCATATAGGAGTGGACAGCTTCCTGGCAAAACCGCTTTTTGCATCAAATGTGATAGATGAATTTCAACGTTTGGCAAGAAGAAATAGTATGAATCTTTTCATGAAGAAGAACAGAACAGATCTCAAAGACAGGAGAATTCTGCTTGCTGAGGATATATATATAAATGCGGAAATTATGAAGGAGCTTATAACCATTAAGGGTGCCCGGATAGATCATGCTCGTAATGGTAAGGAAGTATTGGAGATGTTTGAAAAAAGTCCGATAGGTTATTATGATGCTATACTTATGGATGTCAGGATGCCTGAGATGGACGGCCTTGAAGCTGCAAAGAGGATATGTGAACTGGAAAGAGCGGACGCAAAGATTGTACCGATTGTTGCACTTACTGCCAATGCATTTGATGAAGATGTACAAAGGTCATTGCAGGTTGGAATGCGAGCTCACCTGTCAAAGCCGGTTGAGCCAAATCACCTATATAAGACTCTTGAAGAGTTGATATATGAGGCAGAGAACATGAGATAAGGAGGTTTACTTATGTGTGGTAGTAAAAATTATTCTGAATCAATCTCTGAAACTGAGGCATTTAATTTTTGCCCGGTCTTTGATTATGTTGAAGTTAAGTTTTCGGAAGGGACAGAAACAGGTTATTTTGTGGAATTCACAGAATGACAAGAAAACTCTGATTTGACCACAAATCGCAACTACCCGCCCCAAGGGGCAAAAGATAGAGCAAACTCTATCTTTCGGAATCGAACCCACTGGTCAGTTCTTGCAACTACCACCCCTGTAAAAAAAAAAAACCAAAGCTGAAGCTTTGGTTATTTTTTTACAGGGGCGGTAGGAATCGAACCCACCTCTGGAGTTTTGGAGACTCTTATTCTACCGATGAACTACGCCCCTATGTGATTTTTTTCACAACAGATTAAATTATACAAATCCAATGTGCATTTGTCAAGAAGTTTTTTGTCAGAGATTGTAAAGCTATAATCTCAACATTTTTTCGGACATATGTCGGATAAAAAACATTTATCGCACTTTGGGCTTCTGGCGGTACATATCTCTCTTCCTAAAGCTATTATCTGTATATTGTAGGAAATCCAATGATCCTCGGGAAGAATCTTCATAAGGGCATACTCTACCTTTACCGGATCAGTTTCCTTAGTAAAGCCAAGTCTGAAAGACACTCGTTTGACATGAGTATCAACTACTATTGAAGGTATGTCATATATATTACCTCTCACCACATTGGCGGTTTTTCTTCCGACTCCGGGAAGTTTAATAAGTTTTTCGATTTCTGTAGGCACCTCTGAGTTATACTCATCAACAAGTATACGAGCAGTCTTCCTTATGTTAGAAGCCTTTGCTCTGTAAAATCCTGTAGAGTGTATATCGTTTTCGAGCTCTTCTTGCGAAACTTCGGCGAAGCTTTGTAAATCAGGATACTTTTTAAAAAGCTCTCTTGTAACCATATTTACTCTTGCATCTGTGCATTGTGCACTAAGAATAGTAGCAATCAGTAGCTGCCAAGGATTATCATGTTCTAAATATACTCTTATTTCTTTTCCGTATCGCTCGTCCAATCTTTTTAGGGTTTTAGCAATTCTTTCTTTTTTGGTGATTTTACTCATGATATATATTTTTCCGTTCTTTTTAAGATTATTTTTATTAATTTCGGTTATTGGGATTTGGTTGTTTAAAGAGTTTACATTAAGTTGTTATTATTGCTTGGGTTTGGGTGTTTTAATCGTTTACATTAAGTTGTTTTAGTTTTTGAGACTTGGTTGTTTTAACTGCTTGATATGGCTCCATTTATCCGGTTCTTCTTCGTAGCGTGCGCAAATCCAATCATAGGCTTCTTTTAAGCCTTCATCCGTAAATGAAAATTCATTTTCTTCAATCAGATCAGAGTCTGTTTTTTCAAAGCAAAAGGGCTCCGGCCATATAAAAGCTGATAAAAGCACATCGTCCGAACCAAGATTTTTTGCTTTTATCATATAGCGCATACCCTTATAGCTTGCTTTGTGTACACCGCTTTTTTTACTATAGAAAGTTTTTATATCATATATGCTTTTAAAACTATTCATGATTTCCTCCATGCCAAAGCTGTTTGTTGTTATAAAGACTTTAACAATGTTATTTTAAACCTTAAGGGAAGTCCTGTAAATATAATATTATTTAAACCCAAAGAGATGCTTGACTAATCAGACCCTTTTCTATAAAATGTTTTAGATATACTTATATGTATATAGTTTAACCTCACAAAGAGGAACACTATTCAATAAGAATAACAGAATCAATGAAGATGGAGGTCAATATGAATTTTTTTAAGAAGAAAAATCAAAAAAGAGTTGCTGTTGTTATCTGTATAATTCTTGCAGTAGCCATGATTGTTACATTTATTCCATCTGTATTTTAGAATACTAAAAAGGCATGAATTATAATATATGAATTATTATGAATTATAATGAGATTATATCTATATGTACACTAAAACGGTATGAATCATAATTATAGATTATATCTATATGAGCAACAAACCGGTGTTTGTGGCTTGTAAATTAAGTTTTTATGTGTTCTTAAAAAAGGATAGAAATATATGAATAAAAAAAGATTATTTGCAGGAGTTCTGTATCTGATAGCTGCACTGGCAGTTGTTGCCATTATTTTGTTTGCTGTTATTTACTCATCCAATAATCTTGGTAATACCGATAAGATTACTAAGGGGATTACCATAGGCGGTATAGATGTTAGTAATATGACAGTTGCACAAGCACAAACTGTTGTAGGGGACTATGTAAAGAATGTTTCCGAAAAGAGTGTAACAGTTGATGTTAATGGAAATACTGTTGTAGCTACATTTGGAGCCGTAGGTTTTACTTATACAAATGAGGATTATGAGAAAAAGGCTTTGATGGTAGGTAAAAGCGGTAATTATTTTGAGAGGATTTCTGAAATTACGAAAGCATCGAAGGGTGATATTAATTACGATTTAAAATTCTCCATAGATGAAGTAAAGCTGAAAAGATTTATACGCAAGAACTGTCGCAAATATAATGTAGAAGTTAAGAATTCCCGTCTGAAACTTAAGAATGGAGTTCTTAAGGCAACTAAAGAAAAGACCGGACTTAAGCTGGATGTAACTGCGACAATGGATACTCTTATTAAAAAACTTAAAGAAGAGCTTTACAAGACCGAAGATGTAAGTGTTACTGCAGTTTGTAAGGTAACAGAGCCTGAGTACACGAAGGAACAGCTTAGTGAATGTACAGATCTTTTGGGTGAGTATTCTACAAATTACGGAACATCCACAGCTGAAAGAGCAACCAATGTCGAGCTTGCAGCAAAGAGGATAAATGGTTTTGAACTTTATCCCGGTGAGACATTTTCTACTGCAAAAACCATAAAAGACAGAACTGAAGCCAATGGTTATAAGCAGGCTGCAGAGTACTCTAACGGAAAAGTAGTTGATGGTATCGGTGGAGGTGTATGTCAGGTTGCAACAACTCTTTACAATGCAGTTATTAATGCTGAGTTAGAGATAGTTGAGAGAAAGCCGCACCAGATGGTGGTTTCTTATGTGCCACTTGCAAGAGATGCAGCCATAGCAGGTGATTATCAGGATTTCAAGTTTAAAAACAATCTTGATTATCCGGTTTATATCGCCGCAACAGCCGGAGGAGGGTATCTTAACTTTAAGATATTCGGACATGAAACCAGATCGCCTGAAAGGACTATCAGCTTTGAACCGGAAACAATAGAAACTATACAGCCGGGAGAGAGTGTTATAGAAGAAGATCCGACAAAAGATGCTTCCTACAGGGAAGTTACACAGACAGCTCACATAGGTTATAAAGCTAAACTTTGGAAGATTATATATGAAAATGGAGTAGAAGTTGAAAGGGTCGAGGTTAATACCAGCAATTACAATGCTGTTCCTGAGTATGTAACAGTTGGAAAGCAGACTTCGACTACATCTCCAAGTCCATCTCCGAAGCAGGGAGATAAAGCTTCTGCTAGTCCGGAAGCGAGCACAAGTCCTAATAGTACAGCGACTGCAACTCCTACACCTGCTACCCAGACAGCTACACCTACTCCTGCTCAGGAGTAGAGCGTTACGGAGCATACTACACAATAGATTATGGCTAAGTATTAAAGTATAGCAATGAACTTAAAGATAAGGTGTTACTGAGTACAAGACTCGCAAGCGAGTCTTGACTATAAAAAAACATAGAAAAATGAAACATGAAACTATCATTTATGCAGGCTACACAGGTTTAGCTGCTGTAAAAAAGCATATAGAAAATGACTGGGAAAAACTTAGTAAAACACTACCGGAAAGGCTTATAAAAAAAGCATCCAATGATTGTGAAAGGCTTCTGAATAAGGATTTTACATTTGTTTTAGGAGTTACTTACAAAGCTTCATACATTCATAGGTTACAGGACGAAGGAGTTTATAAAGCCTTGTGGAAGCTGGGAGAGAGCTTGAATTCCGGATTTAAGGTGTATCTTAAAAGTATTCCGATTACTCAGGAAATAATAGAAATCAACGAGTATTATGGGTTAAACCCATATCTTGAAGATTCAACAGGTGATGTGCTTATATTAACAAGTGAACCTGTTTACTTAAGAGATATGTTCAGAAGACAGGGTATTCCTTCGGAAATACTTGGGTATATTACAGATGAAAACGCCAGAGTAATAGTGGATGGAGAGCAAGAAAAAAATCTCGGAACATTTGCAATTAAAGAGTGAAAGAAGTTCTCTTAGTATATTTTTACAATGGAAATGAATCTATTTTTTACAACAAACTTTCTAGAAACGGAGGTTAATTATGAAAAAACAAATACTTGATATCATCAGTTCTAACAGTCGTATTCCTACAGATGACATATCAGCTATGCTTAATGCTGATAAGGAAACTGTAGAAAAAGAGATTAAGTGTATGGAGGATGCGAAGGTCATATGTGGATATCCGACGCTTATCAATTGGGATAATACAGATTGCGAAAAAGTAACAGCTCTTATAGAGATCAAAGTAACACCACAGCGTGATATGGGCTTTAATAAAGTTGCGGAGCGCATATATAAGTTTGAAGAGGTAGAGAGTGTTTACCTTATGTCGGGCGGATTTGATCTTACTGTTATCATAGAGGGAAAGAGCATGAAAGAGGTTTCAAGGTTTGTTACCGAGAAGCTTTCGACTCTTGAGTATGTTACATCTACAGCTACATATTTCGTTCTAAAGAAGTATAAGGAGCATGGAATAATAATGACAGATGAAAAGGAAAAACAGGAAAGGATGTTGATTACACCATGAGAAATCCACTTTCAAAAAAGGTAGAGCCTATAAAACCATCAGGCATAAGAAAGTTTTTTGATATTGTAAGCGAGATGGATGATGCCATTTCTTTAGGTGTTGGTGAGCCTGATTTTGATACTCCTTGGCATATAAGGGAAGAGGGCATATATTCACTTGAACAAGGAAAGACTTTCTATACTTCTAACTCAGGTTTAAAGGAATTAAAGCTGGAGATATGTGCATATCTCGGAAGAAGATTTGGACTTCAGTATGAGTTTAATGATGAAGTATTTATTACAGTTGGAGGAAGCGAGGCAATCGACCTTGCACTTCGTGCTATGTTAGACGAAGGTGATGAGGTGCTTTTGCCACAGCCGAGTTATGTTTCTTACGAACCGTGTATCACGTTGGCTGACGGTGTTCCTGTGATTATCGAGCTCAAGGAGGAGGATGAGTTTAAGCTTACTCCTAAGCAGGTTCTCGATGCTCTGACAGATAAGACTAAGATTCTTATCATGCCATTTCCTAACAATCCAACCGGAGCTATCATGACAAAGGATGAGTTAGAAGAAATAGCTAAAATATGTGTCGAAAAAGATATTTTTGTTATATCTGATGAGATTTACTCTGAGTTAACTTATAACTCAAATCATGTATCTATCGCATCTCTTCCGGGTATGAAAGAGAGAACTATAGTGATTAACGGCTTTTCAAAGTCCTACGCAATGACAGGTTGGAGACTTGGATACGCATGCGGACCGGCTATAATCATAGATCAGATGTTAAAGATTCATCAATTCGCAATCATGTGTGCGCCTACAACTAGTCAGTATGCAGCTGTAGAAGCTCTTAGAAATGGAGATGAAGATGTAGACAAGATGAGGACTGCATATAATCAGAGAAGAAATTATCTGATGAGCGAATTTAAGAAGATAGGCTTGGATTGCTTCGAGCCATTCGGTGCATTTTACGTATTTCCCAGTATCAAAAAGTTTGGCATGACTTCGGATGAATTTGCAACAAGATTGCTTATGCAAGAAAAGCTGGCAGTGGTACCGGGAACAGCATTCGGAGCTTGTGGCGAAGGTTTTTTACGTATCTCATATGCATATTCATTAGATGATTTAAAGAAAGCATTGAAGCTTTTGAAGCATTTTATAGATTCCCTGGAAAAGTAAAAAAGCAAGTCTTTATATTAAGTCAGGGTTTAAGCACCACAACCAATTTCATTATTTTACTCCGGAAAGGAAGAAAAAATGCTCAATATAGTTCTATTAGAACCGGAAATGCCTGCAAATACAGGTAATATAGGTAGAACCTGTTGCGCAACCGGGTCCAGACTTCATCTTATCGAACCTCTGGGTTTTAAGATAAATGATAAGATGCTTAAGAGAGCAGGGCTGGATTATTGGGAAAGGCTTGATGTGCATAAATATGACTGCTATGAAGACTTTCTTGAGAAGAATCCTGAAGCCATCGGTAATACATATTTTGCAACCACAAAGGGAAAGCATATATATTCTGAAGCTCACTTTGATGCTAATTCTTTCATTATGTTTGGCAAAGAGAGTGCAGGAATTCCTGAGGAAATACTTGTTGAGTATCCTCAGAATTGCATTAGGATTCCGATGAATAACGATATAAGGTCACTTAACCTCTCTAATTCCGTCTCCATAGTGCTTTACGAAGCTTTGAGACAGAATGGATTTGCAGGGATGCAGACCGAGGGAGAACTTCACAGATTGAAGTGGCAGTAATAAAAATCGCACCCTACTTTTGTCACGAGTCGTCGGTCAGCTCTGCTGACAGCTTCATTTCGGCGGTTTCGCGATAAAAAGGCTATACACTAAGTTAAAAGTGTATAGCCATTTTTTTATAATCTTTACTAAAGGTCGGATTTGAATCAGTTAGAAATCTATCTGATTGCTTATGAAGGTCTGCTTGCAAGCTCGAGTGCAACTTCATAATCAAAATCATCGATAGTCTTAGTCATACTGAAAGCTTCCATGATATCCACATCATAAACCTTACCATTCTTAAAACCGACAAGACGATTTTTCTTTCCTTCATCAATTATCTTTACAGCATATCCACCCATAATAGATGCGTAAACTCTGTCTCTTGCTGTAGGTGTTCCACCACGCTGTACGTGTCCAAGGATGGTAGCACGTGTTTCAATACCGGTAGCATTTTCAATCATCTCTGCCAGCTCTGAAGAATGACCTACACCCTCTGCATTTACTATAATCTGATGAGTCTTTCCAACTTCTTTGTTTTTCTTGATTTGATCTATAAGTTTAACATAATCATAATCAAACTTTTCCGGTAAAAGAATCTGCTCAGCACCGTTTGCTATACCACACCAAAGGGCTATATAACCTGCTGATCTACCCATAACCTCTACAACACTGCATCTATCATGTGAATTAGAGGTTTCGCGAAGCTTATCGATAGCTTCCATAGCAGTGTTTACAGCAGTATCAAAACCGATAGTGTACTCTGTATAAGCTATATCAAGATCAATTGTTCCCGGAAGTCCTATAATATTAACACCGAATTTAGAAAGATTTTTAGCTCCTGTAAATGAGCCGTCGCCTCCAATAACAACAAGGTGTTCTATACCAATTTCCTTACATATTTTAGCCGCTTTCATCTTTCCTTCCATAGGACGGAATTCTGAACTTCTTGCGGTAAAGAGAAATGTACCGCCATGCTGTATCTTTTCTGAAACATCCTCAAATGAAAGTTTCTTTATCTCGTGATTGAGTATGCCATTGTAACCATGTACAATTCCATATACTTCATAACCTCTTGAAAGACCTGATCTGACTACAGCTCTAATGGCTGCATTCATACCCGGTGCATCTCCTCCGCTTGTAAGTATGGCAATTTTTCCTTTAGAATTGCTCATTTTTATAGTCCTCCGATCTGCCGTGGTTTTACTCACGACATTTAGTTCATAAAATTATCTCATCTATTTTACATGGCTAAGAACAGAATTTCAATAGAAAATAAAAAAAAAATCACATTAAAAATAAAAACAATATTAATTTTTTGTTAAATATACATATCTAATAAAAAAAAAGATGATTTTTTCTGTCAAGTATGATATAATTCCGTTAGCTAACTGAACATGTTTTTACTGCAAAGCTTATTAATAGGCGTGCGTTAACGGTAACATGGCGTATAGTTTGCTTTTAGGGTCATATCGCGAGTGATCCTCGGAGCAAAAAAGTCTGCAGGATAGGCGGACTAGTTTAGGGTATTGGATATCATTGGAGTAAAGGGGATGAGTTTATGATTAACACTAGCGATGTAATACTGGATGCTGTCATACTTTCGATTGTCGCAAGAAACCCTGAGGGAACTTATGGTTATAAGATTACACAGGATGTTAGGTCTAAGATGCCTGATGTACCTGAATCAACATTCTATCCGTTGTTGAAGCAGATGCAGGCAGACGGCTTGTTAGAGGTATACCATAAGGATCTTGGCGGCAGAAGCAGAAGATTTTATAAGATTACGGTTGCAGGAAGTGCTAAGCTTGAATCTTATCAGAATAATCTTTTAAGTTACATGCAGCAAGCCAGCGATATTATGTCGGATACATCCGGTTCCGGGGTTCAAGAGGGTATCGGTGGTAGCGTTGAGACCATGTGGACTCCTGCAGAAGGAGAACTTGGTGAAGGCGACTTACTTGGAGATATTCCTAATGAGATTGAGGGATTAGGATTTGGAGATGCGATGTCATCTGATGGATTTGGCCAGGAGTTTTCTCTTGACAGAGAAGAAGAGCCGGTCATGGTTGAAGATGATACAGATGGTGATGCCGGGTTATTTAATGTTCCCGGATTTGAGGCGACTGAGAATTCTGGTTATGGTCTTGGTTTGGACATGAGTGAGTATAATCAGATCACAACTATGGAGGAACAGCTTTTCCACAATCAGGAAGAGCTGGAGCCTAATATCAATGATATTCCGCAACCTTCAGTAGTGGATTCTGATGCTCCGGTAGATGAGGAGGATATGGCAGACTTTATGGCAGAGATGGCGATGGGTGCAGTTGAAGAAGCTGATGACAGCTCTGATGAGATGTTAGATCTTGATTTAGCAGAGCTTGATAAATTCTTAAGTGCGTTGAATGATCAGCAGGAAAGCATAATCAAGAATAAAAAAGAGGAGACTTCTGAAGAGGTTAATCCTGAAGATGTAATTGCTGAAGCGGGAGAGGCACTTGAAGCAGAAGCAGAGCCTGAGAAGGCAACTACAGCCGAAGAAGAAAAGAAGGCAGAGGAAACTGCCGAGGCTGCACCGAAAAATGTTGAGGCTGTAGAAAAAGTAGAAGAAAAAGCAAAGGAAGCAGTAGAAAAGGTTGAACCTGTTAAGTCAGAGGCAGTTGAACCGGTTAAAGTTGAGAAGGTTGAAAGTAAACCTAATCAGACTCAAACCGGACAAGCTCCGGCTGAAAGGGGAAGTCTTGGAAGTAGTGGTACTTCACAGACAGCAAATATAAACACTCGTAGAGACGGCTTTAGAAGCGGAGAGGAATCGGGCAATGTAGATACTCTTGCAGAGCTTTTAAAGGATACAGGAACTAAGAAAAAGAGGAGAGGTCTCTTTGGATTTGGTGGTGGATCAAAGAAGAAGGAAGCAGAGCCTGAGAAGGCACCTGAACCACCAAAGGCAGTTGAGCCGCCAAAGCCTGCAGCTCCACCAAAGCCTGCAACCCCACCAAAGCCTGCAACCCCACCAAAGCCTGCAACTCCACCAAAGGCAGCTGCGCCGGTTAAGAAGGAAGAGCCTGTTAAAAAACCTGAGACATCAAATGCACCTGTTAATGCAGCTGCAGCTAGAGCAGCAGCTACTTCTTCACGCGCACCTTCACATGATACTCGTGGTATGAGTGAGATAAGAAAGAGCGGTGGAGATGGTGATGTTGATGCACTTGCAGCACTTCTAATGGATGACGGCTCATCTTCAAAGAGAGGTGGTCTCTTCGGATCAAGAAAAAAGAAGGAAACTCCAAAGGCAGAGGCACCAAAGCCTGCAGAGCCTGTTAAGGTAGCAGAGGCACCAAAGCCGGTAGAACCACCTAAGCCGGTTGAACCACCAAAGGCAGTTGAAAAACCACGTCCGGTTTCTCCGTCAATTCCAGCGGAAGCTGTTAAGAAACCGGAACCTGTTAAGGTTGAAGAGCCTAAGAAGGAAGAATTTGTTATCAATACAGATAATAGTTTGACTGATACTTCCATGGGAGATGGATTTAGTATTGGCAAAGTTGATTCAGATGACGCATTTGTTATTAATACAGACGGCTTTGAGGATTCATTGGATGCAGATCCATTTGGTATGGATACATCCGGTGTTAGTATGGATATGTTCTCACAGACTGATATTAATACCGGTCTTGGAATAACAGAAGAAACACCTGAAGTACCTAAGGTAGAAGCACCTAAGGCAGAAGTTCCTAAGGTAGAAGCACCTAAGAAAGAAGAGCCTAAGGTAAATACTCCTTCTCGTCAGGCTATTCACTCAAAGCAGGACAAGGAAAGAGTTGATGCAGTTGATACTCTTGCAGATCTTCTTAAGGGAGATAGCGATTCAGGTAATAAGGTTAAGCTTGGTGGAAGAAACATCAACAAAAAGAAAGAAACAAAGACTATTGATGAAAAGGCTTCAGAGAAGGGAGCAAAGGTTGTTGAAACTACTGCTACCGTTACAAAGCCAATAGAAGCAAAGTCTGTAGCTACCAATCCATCAGCCAAGAAGCAGGCAGAAGCTACTAATTCAGCAACAGTAGCTGCTAAGAAGCAGGCTGAAGACATCCGTAAGAAGAGAGAAGAGGAAAAGAAGAAGCAGCAGGAAGACTCACTTGCAGCATTTAAGGCTAGACTTCAGAAGGAAAACCTTCTTAAGGATGGAGACAAATAACCATTTCGGAACAAAAAGTAAAAAGGGCGCATCGGTACTTATAAAACTACGATTATCGATGCGCCATTACAATGTAATATATCTATAATCTTAAGTGTTATATTAAGAAAGGATACGAAAATATGACTAAGTTTGAGTTTTTGGGTGATTTGAGCAGACTTATCGCCGATCTTCCTGAGGAAGACCGTGAACAGGCCATGGAGTATTATGAAGATTACTTTGCAGATGCCGGTCCGGATAGAGAGCAAGAGATTATTCATGATTTTGTTTCTCCTGAGTATATTGCAGCTCAGATTCGTGAATCATCACAGAAAAAGCAATCCGGATCTGCGGCAGCTAATGTTGATGTAGGTTTACTGTCTGCATTGGCAAATGATGCGGCACAGCAGGGAGTTGACGCATCGGTATTTGATACAACGAATATAAATGATAAGCCTCAAACTGCTCAACCGCAGCAGCAGATGAGGCAGGCAGCCCAGCCACAGCAACCACAGATGCAGCAGATGAGACAGGCAGCTCAACCACAGCAACCACAGATGCAACAGATGAGACAGGCAGCCCAGCCACAGATGCAGCAGATGAGGCAGGCAGCCCAGCCACAGATGCAGCAGATGAGGCAGGCAGCCCAGCCACAGCAACCACAGATGCAGCAGATGAGACAAATGGCACAGTCGGGGCTTATGCAGAATGCTCAGGTCAATAATATGAGGAAGTCGTCAGGTGGTATAGTGATAGATGACTCCGAACTTGGAGATTTTACATCAGATGGTGAAGGTAATATTGTAAATCCTTGGGAAGCAAAGGGAAAGGCTGAGAACAAGGATTCTAAACAGGTTGAACAGGAAAAAGCGAGAGCTGAATTAAAAAAAGAAACCGAGAATAGTGAATTTAGGCGTACCAATTCAGGAACAGGAATAAATGAACTTTACGAAGAATCTGATTTTGGTGAAGTTGAGATAGATCCTAAGAAAAAAACTATTGTTACAGCAGTTCTTATAGCTACTTGTCCTATAAGTATTGCATTGATTGCTTTAGCTGTATTGGTATTTGTTGGCTCCATAGCTTTAACACTTTGTTCAATTGGTGCTATAGCCGGTTCATTTGCAGGATGTGTATTATCACTTTATGTAGCTCTTATGGCACTTACTATTTCTAAGCTTGGTTCGATACTTTTCTTCTTTGGATTGGCACTGGTTTTACTTACAGTTGGTATATCGCTTATCTTCTTTGTTATTTTCATGATCAAGCAGGGCATCTCAAGTCTCTACTTTTCTTTGATTGGATTGTTTAACAAGGTTAAGCTGATGATCAGAAATTATACTATAAAGAAGTAAAGGTGGTGCGATAGATGAAGAATAAATGGGTTAAGATAATTATACTTGGGATATTCGGTATAGTATTATTTGTTGCAGGTGTAGTATTGGATGGTGGTGTAGGTGACCTTGGTAAGGAATTTAAGGTTTCAAATGTTGATTCTTCTTTGGTAAAGCTTGAGGCTAAAGAAGTATATCTTCATGCTTCAGAGATTAAAAATCTTGAGGTTAACGTATACAGATCCAATTTCAGTTTAAACAGTGAAAATGAAAAGATATATGATGCAGCTTGGTCAGGTATGGGAGATGCTTGTATCAAGAACGGTGATACTCTTTGTATCGGTTGTATAGAAGGAATTGATTACACCTTTGAAACACCGGTTAAAACTCTTACAGTGTCTGCTAAGGAGCTTGGAAAGGTAATCGGAAATGAAAGTGTTGCAATAAAGGTTCCGGATGGAGTGTTCTTTGATAATGTAACCATAAACGCAGAGGGAAGCAAGGTTGAAATAGATTCTCTCTATGCTAATGAGGTTAATATCAAAAATACTTCAGGAGAAGTAAAGGTTGCCAGCCTGGGAGCTGTAAAGGTAGATATAAGTAATACCAGTGGAGATGTTGAGATAGAAAAGGCTGATGTTTCGACTGTATGTAAGATTAATACAGGAAGTGGAGATATCTCTATAGGTGAAGATGATTCAGAAAGCGTTATCTACGGATTAAATGCAGTCTCAAATTCCGGAGATATAGATATAGCAGGACTTCTTAAAGGTGATTGTACAGTCGACGGAGATGGAGGAGATATAGAACTTGAGCTTGTAGGAAGTAAATCAAGTTATACATTGTATCCAAGTACTGAGATAGAATATGGTTCAGGAAGCGGAACTTCCGATGGAACAGAGAGTAATGGTGTAATAACCATTGTTGGAAGAAGTGGTGGAATAAAAGTAGATTTCAAGTAATAAAACCACAAAAAACCTAATAATAGTTTAAAATAGACAAAATGACACACCTTTGACACATTTTTGACACAATTTAAACATATAATCGGATGTCAGAAAGTTATAAAACTTTCTACTCCCACCCTATTATACGCTGGGTGCTTAGCACCCGAAAGGAGCTCATACTTATGGGCTCCTTTTTCTTGCTTTTTTTCACATTTTTAACATTTTTTGCTGATAATATGTTATCATAACAGTCTAATTAATATTTTTATGTCAAGACTCGCTTGCGAGTCATTTCGCGCCGTGATTCAAAGAGATGTTTTACATCTCTTGGCTGCATTTAGCAGACATTTACCTATCCGAATCCAATAGTTAGCAAAGCTAACTATTCGCATCACTCGCGGAGCTTTTGTGAGTATAATTTGTCAATATCCCCACCTAGATCTAGCTTAGAGGTGGGGGATTTCTCCGACTGAGTTAAATCCGAGTGATAACTTAAATGTAACCGGAGATATATTCGAAGCTCCGGTAAGGTTTGGAATTATTCAGAGCAGTTTAATGGAGAATTAAAGCCCAAAGCATGGCAGTCAAGAGGTACTTAAGATTTCTGCCTGCGGATGCATGGTAAAAAGATATTACAAAAGAATGGAGGTAACTATGGATAAGCCTAAAATATTAGTTGTTGATGATGAACAAAGGATGAGAAAGCTTGTTAGAGATTTTCTGGTAAAGAATAATTTTGATGTAGTAGAAGCCGGAGATGGAGAAGAAGCTTTGGATAAGTTTTATGATGATAAGGATATTGCTCTTATTATACTGGATGTCATGATGCCTAAGATGGACGGTTGGAGTGTAACAAAGGAGATACGTAAGTACTCTGAAGTTCCTATTATTATGCTTACAGCAAAGTCAGATGAAAAGGATGAGCTTTTAGGCTTTGAATCCGGAGTGGATGAATATGTATCTAAACCATTTAGTCCTAAGGTACTTGTGGCGAGAGTAGAAGCAATTCTCAGAAGAAGTAATGTACTTGGTGACGGCATAAAGGAAATAGGAGGTATAACTCTTGACGAAAAAGCTCATGAGGTAAAGATTGATGGAAACGTAATAGAGCTTAGTTTTAAGGAATTTGAACTATTATCATATTTTGTTGCAAATCAGGGTATAGCTCTTTCGAGAGAAAAGATTTTAAATAATGTATGGAATTATGATTATTTTGGAGATGCCAGAACCATAGATACTCATGTAAAAAAACTCAGAAATAAAATGGGTGAAAAAGGGAAATATATCAAAACAATATGGGGCATGGGTTATAAGTTTGAACCAAATCAATAATTATTGAGAGGCAAAATGTATGATTAGTTTTATAAAAAATACAAAGTGTTATATAGGACAATCTTTGAAAATAAAATTTATGCTTGTTGTAGCATCTATTATATTTCTTTTAATATCAGGTATAATCTTTGCAAATGTCGTTATTTTGCCTCACTATTATCAGTGGAGCAAGATTTACACTCTATCCAATACATTTGACAAGGTTAATAAGCTTACACAGGAGGAAGATCTAAAGGAGTCCGAAAACACAGTTGAAGATGATATCGAGCAGACCTTTCCGGAGCTTTCTGATGAGACGATACTGGAATTTGAAAAAATGGAGACCAATAGATCTATTTATATGTACGTTTTTGACGTATCTTCTTTTTGGACATATCTAAAGATTAATTATGCATATCCCAAAACACAAAATATGAATGAAAGCGAGAGGGAGAATGTAAAGCAAAAGGTGATGGATTACGTTCTCGCTGATCTCGGAGCAAAAGAAGGAGAAAATATATTAGATGATCGTGAGATTATAAAATCTTCTTCGGATTTTAATGTTTATAAGGTTTATGATGACAGAATCGGATCAAATTATATGGAGCTTTTTGGTAAGTTGAAATCCGGTAGATTTATTTATTTAAGAACTAATTATCAAGGTATGAATGAGGCTGTAAATATATCCAATAAGCTTCTTGGTCATATAGGAATTATTGGTATATTTCTTGGTATGATTTTGATGTACTTTGTTTCAAATGAGTTTATAAATCCGGTGAAAAAACTTACAAAAATTGCGACTAAGATGGCTGAACTTGATTTTGATACAAAGTATCCTGTTAAAACCGATGATGAGATAGGAAAGCTTGGAAACAGTATTAATACTCTTTCTAAGAACTTAGAGGAGATAATTTCTGAGTTGAAGTCCGCCAATAATGAGCTTCATAAAGACATAGAGAAAAAAATTCAGGTAGATGAGATGAGAAAGGATTTTCTTTCCAACGTTTCTCATGAACTAAAGACACCTATAGCTCTTATACAGGGTTATGCAGAGGGCTTGATAGACAATGTAAATGATGATCCTGAGGAAGTAAAATATTACTGTGAGGTTATACAGGATGAAGCCATGAAGATGAATAACCTGGTAAAAAAACTGCTTACATTGAATCAAATAGAATTTGGAAGTGACCTTGTACAATTTGAGCGTTTTGATATAGTTCAGGTGGTTAATTCCGTGGCAGCATCTGCAGAGCTTTTGGCTTCTAAGAAGGATGCGACCATAGAGATAGAGAATCATGAGCCCGTAAATGTATGGGCTGATGAATATCTGATAGAGGAGATAATCACTAACTATGTAAGTAATGCCATAAATCATGTGGATTATGAAAAAAAGATAAATATAAGTTTTGAAGATAAATCAGATGTAATTAGGGTTAATGTATATAATTCCGGAGATCCTATACCTGAGGAGGATTTGGATAAAATCTGGATTAAGTTTTATAAGGTTGACAAAGCAAGAACAAGAGAGTATGGAGGAAGCGGTATAGGTCTGTCTATAGTAAAGGCAATTATGGAGTCACTTAACAGAGAGTGTGGAGCATACAATACGGAAAATGGTGTGGTTTTTTGGTTTGAACTTGATAAAAAAAGCGACCTGTGATAGTATCAATTGGTATAGGAAATAAATCAGAGATTTATTATTAGTAAAAAAAGAATTTTACTTTAGGCAATTCTAAATTTTGTATAAGATGATGTAACGGAAAGGGTGATCATCAAATGAATGTTGATAAAAACCTTAATATTGCGTTGAAAAATGATAAGGAAGAATCCCAGGAAGAAAAGGATACTATACTTGAGTACAGAGTTGGTGATAGCTTCTTTGCAATAGAAGCTAATTATGTAAAGGAAATATTATCTGTTCGACCGCTTACTGCATTACCGAACTCCAATCCCAATATAGAAGGGATATTTATGCTAAGAGATGAAGTGAGTTCTGTTGTTGATATGCCGAGAGTGTTAAATAAAGGAATAGGTGAAGAGGCACCATATGAAAGGTATATAGTTATTCAGGTGGATAATATGAATATTGCTTTTCATGTTCATGAAGTTTCCAGGATGACGCGTATCTCTCCATCAGACATAAAGAAACCTGATGAAGCCCTGAAGGCTGTGGGTAAAGGACTTTATAAAGGAGTTGTGCACGATGGTGACAGACTTGTGATTGTACTGAATTATGATATGATATTGAAGGGATTAAATCCTGAATATAACGGAGGACTTGTATGATAGCAATTATTGATTATGATGCCGGCAATACAAGAAGTGTTGTTAAGGCTGTAGAGTACTTAGGTTTTGAGTGTGAGCTTACCAGAAATCATGATTTCATAAGAAAGGCTGATAAGCTTATCCTTCCGGGAGTAGGCTCATTTGGAGACGCTATAGAAAAATTAAAAACCTACGGGCTTTTTGATCTGATAAGAGAGGAAGTAAAGGCAGGAAAGCCAATACTTGGTATATGCCTTGGATTACAGCTTTTCTTTGAAAGCAGTGACGAATCCGAGGGAGTAGAAGGACTTTGTCTGCTAAAAGGAAAAATCAAAAAGATTCCTCCAAAAGAAGGTTTTAAGATTCCTCATATGGGATGGAACAGTATTTCTATAAATAAGGATAAGAACTTGTATAAGGGGATTAAGGACTTATCTTACGTGTATTTTGTGCATTCTTATTATCTTGAATGCGAGGATAAGGATGCAGTTGCTGCAACTACAGAGTATTGTACGCATATAGAAGCAAGCGTAGAACAGGATAATATATATGCCTGCCAGTTTCATCCTGAGAAGAGTGGAGATGTGGGACTTAAGATATTAAAAAACTATTGCGAGGTTTGAGATGTTTAAGGGGACGAAAAAGAGAATAATTCAAATAATAATCGCTTTCCTGATATCTATTTCCATAGGCTTTGTTTCAGGTAATATTATGCTCTTTCTTGAGGGACTTGTAATAGGAAAATGGAATTTTAGCTTTACTATAGCCTGTATTTTGGCTGTTGTTATTTTTGATATAGCAATGTACATTTTTGTCTTTCGAAACAAGGAGTGGCAACAATTTAGTAAGCTTGCCTGTCTTATGGTTTCTTATGTTACCGCCGCATTTTCCATAGGTATTATGAGAGGTGTGTGGCATAATATACTTTTTAGTGACGGAGAACTTACAGTTCAGGCTTTAAAGACAGGAAAAACCGTGCTCGAAGGTGCGCAGGCACTCTACGCTAATGCGATTGTAATGTATGTTACATTTTTACCGATTTCATTTGTTTCGATTATGGGAGCATATGCAATTTATATTGTCCTAAAAGTTGTACAGGTTATAAAAAAGGAGGACTAAATGTTTACAAAAAGAATTATACCTTGTCTGGATGTAAAGGACGGAAGGGTAGTTAAGGGAATAAATTTTGTTGATTTAAGAGATGCCGGAGATCCGGTTGAAGTTGGAAAGGCCTACGGAGAAGCAGGTGCTGATGAGCTTGTTTTTTTAGATATTACTGCTTCTTCTGACGCAAGAAAAACTGTTGTTGATATGGTTAGAAGAGTAGCTGAGACAGTATTTATACCATTTACGGTAGGTGGTGGTATACGTACTGTTGATGATTTTAAGGAGATTCTTCGTGAGGGTGCTGATAAGATATCTGTTAACTCTGCGGCTATCATGAATCCGGATCTTATTAATGAGGCTGCTTACAAGTTCGGAAGTCAATGTGTGGTTGTTGCAATTGACGCTAAGAGAAGAGAAGACGGAGGATGGAATATATATAAAAACGGCGGCCGTGTAGATATGGGAATAGATGCGGTTGAGTGGGCATTGGAGGTTGAAAAAAGAGGTGCCGGAGAAATACTTCTTACAAGTATGGATTGTGATGGTACAAAGGCCGGATATGATTTAGAGCTTACAAGAACAATTTCTGACAGTGTGGGAATTCCGGTAATTGCATCGGGAGGAGCGGGAGAGCTTTCTCACTTTAAGGATGCTTTTACAAAAGGACATGCGCAGGCTGCTCTGGCAGCATCTTTGTTTCACTACAAGGAGCTTGAAATACGAGAAGTAAAGAATTACCTTGCAAACGAGGGAATAGAAGTACGTCTGTAAGAGGTGATATTAATCATGGGGATGTTAGAAAATGACTGGCTTTATGCTATGGAGGAAGAATTTAAGAAGCCTTACTACAGAGAGCTTTATAAGTTTATAGTTGAAGAGTACAAAACTCATGTTGTTTATCCTCCATCTGACGATATATTTAACGCTTTTCATATGACTCCTTTATCGAAAATCAAGGTTGTCATACTTGGGCAGGACCCTTATCATGAAGAGAATCAGGCTCATGGTCTTTCTTTTTCTGTGCCTGAGAGCCAAAAGGTATTACCACCTTCTCTGGTAAATATTTATAAGGAGTTAAATAGTGACCTGGGTATAGAGATTCCTAAGACAGGATATCTTAATAAATGGGCCGGGGAGGGGGTGCTTTTACTTAATACAGTTTTAACAGTAAGGGCTCACGAAGCATTTTCCCATGCAAATCATGGCTGGGAAGAGTTTACGGATGCGGCAATAAGGGCAGTTAATAAGGAGGACAGACCTATAGTATTTATGCTTTGGGGAAAGCCTGCTCAGAAGAAGATGAGTATGCTTGATAATCCGAAGCACATGGTGTTAACATCCAGTCATCCTAGTCCATTATCTGCTTACAGAGGATTTTTCGGTTGTAAGCACTTCAGTAAGGCAAATGAATTTTTAGAGGAACATGGTATAAGGGGGATTGATTGGAATCCTGTGGATTAGTCATTTACGAAAGGCTTGACATGAAAAAGAAGAAAAAGAGAAAGGATTGCAAATAAAAGTGTATTATATAAAAGATTATAAAGAGGGACAGAAGTTTTACGGAGTATATCTTTGTAAGGTTAAGCAGATGCTTAAGTCAAAAAACGGAAAGACTTATATCAATATTGATGTTCAGGATAAGACCGGAGTCATCAATGGTAAAGTCTGGGATATTACCAATGCTATCGAAAGCTTTGAAGAATTGGATTTTATCCAGGTAGAGGGTATGATAACCAAATTTCAAGATAAACTTCAGGTAAATATAAATCGTATCAGAAGGGCTCAGGAGGGCGAGTACGACGAAGCCGAGTACATACCTGCGTCAAAGTACAATAAGGATAAAATGTTTGAAAATCTTATCAAACTTGTGAACTCGGTTGAAGAAAAACATTTAAAAAAATTACTGGAAATGTTTTTTGTTGAAGACGAGGAATTTGCAAAAAAATTCAAGATCCATTCAGCTGCAAAAACTATGCATCACGGTTTTTTATCAGGTCTTTTGCAACACTCCATAACCGTTGCCAATATTTGTGATTATTTATCTAAGCTTTATTATATATTGGATAGAGATTTACTTATAACTGCAGCACTTTTACATGATGTTGGAAAGATAGAAGAACTATCTTCCTTCCCTCAAAATGACTATACTGATGAAGGTCAGCTTTTGGGACACATATTTATAGGAGCTGAAAAGATTAGCAGGATGACGGATAGGATAGAGGGCTTTCCTGAGAAGCTTAAGACTGAACTTTTGCATTGTATACTCGCTCATCATGGGGAGTTAGAGTTTGGTTCACCTAAAAAGCCGGCTATTGCCGAGGCTATGGCTCTTAGCATGGCCGATAACATGGATGCGAAGATGGAAGGCTTTACAGAACTTTATGAGGCAAATGAACCTAATACTGCATGGCTTGGATTCCAGAGGATGTTTGAAAGTAATGTAAGGCAGTCAGAGGGAACAGTAGAGAATCGTAAAAAGAAGGCTTAATAAAGAAAAATGTATAAAAAGAATGATTATTTGATAATCGATATAACAGACCTTGGAAATGAAGGAGAGGGAATAGGGCATGCCGAAGGGTATGCCATATTTGTAAATGGAGCAATACCGGGAGATAAGCTTAAAGTAAAGATAATAAAAGCAAAGAAAAAATACGCTATTGCAAGGATTGAAGAGATTATAAAACCTTCGCCCGACAGAATAGAAAATGCTTGTCCATATGCACTTCGTTGTGGTGGATGCAGATTGCAAAGTATTACCTATGAAAAAGAGCTTGAATGGAAGGCTAAGAAGGTGCTTAATTGTATTACCCGTCTTGGTGGATATAGGGAGGACGAGTTTGATTTTGATAGAATAGTAGGAATTGATTCAATTAATAATTATACAAATGGACCGGCTCACTACAGAAACAAGGCCCAGTTTCCTGTCGGTACCGATAAAGATAATAATATAATTACCGGCTTTTATGCAGGAAGAAGCCACAATATCATACCAAATACAGACTGTATGATGCAGGATGAAATAGTAAAGTATGTAAATGAAGCAGTAATAAAGTTTATGGAAGATTCTTTTGTTAAAGCGTACGATGAAGAGTCTCACACAGGTATTGTAAGGCATATAGTTACCAAGGTCGGCATAGCCTGTGGAGATGTGATGGTTTGCCTGGTTGTGACAGAGTCCAAAAGTTTGGACAGGGAGAAATTGGTGTCTTTCATACAAAATGGTATTAAAGAGAGTGGTCTTTCTAACAGACATCTTTCATCGGTATGCTTAAATATCAATAAAGAAAAAGGCAATGTAATCCTTGGAAGAAAAACACTATGCATATATGGAAATTCATACATAGAAGATAAGATAGGTGATATAAAGTATCATATTTCCGCAGTTTCATTTTATCAGGTAAATCCTTATCAGACACAGAAACTTTACAATGCAGTAAAGGAATTTGCTGATTTTAAAGGAGATGAAGTGGTTTATGACCTGTACTGTGGTATAGGAACCATATCACTTTTTGTCGCAAAGAATGTAAAACAGGTTATTGGAGTAGAGATTGTACCTCAAGCAATAGAGGATGCAAAGGAGAATGCTTTAATTAATAGCATTAAAAATGCTAGTTTCCACGCAGGAGAGGCAGAGGTGATAATACCAAAGCTTTACGAGGAGTCAGGTGGCAATCTGAAAGCAGATGTAGTAATACTTGATCCGCCCCGAAAGGGATGTGATGAAAGGCTTATAAGAACAGTTGCTAAGATGAAGCCTAAAAAGGCTATTTATGTAAGTTGTGATCCTGCAACCCTTGCAAGAGACTTAAAACTTTTTAGGCAGTTAGGATATGAACTTAAGAAAGCCAGAGCATATGACATGTTTGGAAGAAGTACACATGTTGAGACGGTAGTATTGATGTCAAGGTTCGAAGGAAAATAGCCGCGAAAGCTTAAGTATACTGCGGTTTTCGGGCTATCGGGCAAATTAGGCGTCTGGCAGGACGAACGCTTCTCGGTAACTTATCCAAGGCCAGATCAGTTCAAAAAGTGTGAGAGTTGAGTTGCCACGATAGATGTCACTATGTTGAGTTGCCGAGTTAGATGTCGGGGAGTTGTGGCTGTCTGCGCAGAATGCGGGGAGGAAATGAGCATTCCGGGTCTTATTGATAAGAATGTTCAGGAAATCGATGAGCAGTACAGGACGGCAGAGGGGCTTGTATCGATTGATGATATCGAAAGGCTGATGAAGATTTATAAGATTGGAAAAGCTCCATTGTCTCTGGCGCTTGGGTTCGGAGAGGTGACGATTCCGAGATACCTGGAAGGACAGGTGCCTTCCAAAGAGTATGGGATACAGTATTTTGATGATATTTATGTTGTGACAGGACATACACCGACGCAGGAAATAAAAAGCAATCCCAGACCGGGATATATTTATTAAGGAAACAATCATATTGCTATTGATTGTGGTTGCTATAGACCAGATGGGCGGTTAGCAGCAATTTGTCTTGATACAGGGAAAGAATAATATGTATCAAACCATTAGAGAGTACAGGAGCATTTTGCATGGGATTCTTATCAAGATTGTTTGGCGGATATGAAGAGGAAAGTGAAGGAAGGTATAAAAATAGTTCTATACAGCCGGATGTGATTTATGTAAATGTTGAAAAGGTGTGGCTGGATGATGAGGCAAAAGAGTTTTTGAGGCAATATGATTATTATTTGGCGGGTGCAAAAGAAGGGATAGCAGAGGCGCAGTTTGAAGTTGGGAAATGCCGCAGCCTTTATCATAGATCGTGAAGCACTCTGTTCTTTATAATCCACTTCATAATCACTAAGATTTAATAGACCTTCCGTAAATGATAATCCATTTGTTGTTACAAAATCTCTTATTTCATCAAGATGAAGTTTCATCTGACTTAATTTCAATAGATCCAGATTTGCCATTAACTGATTGTATGTACTATTACTCATAATCATAAACCTTTCCTATAATATCAAGATTTTCTTTTGCCATATCTATTATGTGCTCATTTTTGAAAACATGTGATTTTCTGGCTATTGCTACATAATGTTCAGAAATCTTATGATTGACTCAACAAAAAACACTTAGGAGGAACTTGTGGTCATGAGTAAGATTAAGCAGTTTTTTAAGAATATCAGCCCCTTAAACAATCGAACCGATATGCCGGGGATACTTTATATCATTAAAGTGTTCATAATATTCTGGTTTGTGAAAACAGGTGCTGAATTGATTGGTGAAGGTGTTGTTATAGCAGTCTGTTTTGCATGTGGTAAGAACCCGCTTCAG
>JAEEGL016228515.1_pt1 | contig 35800 bp, 39 predicted proteins | sample 9134231 | NCBI WGS metagenome assembly JAEEGL01 (sample SAMN16246548, study PRJNA631951) | gut metagenome | biome: gut microbiome; feature: rumen; material: fiber-attached | host: Bos | place: Iran: Karaj | collected 2018-10
ACCAAAATATACAGTTTGCTGGAGATCAGCCCCAATACGATAGGAAAAGTAAAATCGCAGGTACACCCAAAAGCACCTCCAAAAAATCCACCTCCTGAAAATCAGGGAGATAAGTAGCCTTTAGCTGCAATGTGGGTTAAATTTAAGTGCGGGATGAGCGGGATGTTTTTTTACTTAAATTGAGTACAAGTACACTTCGAAGTGTAGCATTCCGCCAGTAGGGGCAGGTCAAATCAAGTAAACGACAACCACGAATGGAGCTTTATACAACAGTCAATAATTCACGACCTATTTTGTGGATACCATCCACGATGCGCTGCCGCTGTTGTGGACGTGGTCGTTTCAATCCGTTAGCATAGTGCGACAGTTGATGCTGGTTAATACCTGAAGCACGACTAATAGCCTGCCATACCCTGACCGTTCCGCTGTTACTGGACGGTCAGGGTTGTGGATTTCAGATTCTTCTGGCTGCTGTCGGGGCCAATCATGATATTGAAGTCGCCCGGCTCGAGCACATATTCGAGCTGTGGGTTGTAGAACTTCAGCAGGTCGTCGGTGATCTGGAATGTCACTTTCCGGCTCTCGCCCTTCTTCAGGAAGATGCGCTGGAAGCCCTTCAGCTCCTTGACGGGACGAGAGATGCTTGCCACGGGGTCGTGGATGTAGAGCTGCACCACCTCGTAGGCGTCGCGGTCGCCCGTGTTTGTCACGGTGACGCTGGCGTTGCGCCCCTCAAGACTGATGTCACTATAATTAAAAGAGGTGTAGCTCAAACCGTAGCCAAAGGGATAGAGCGGATCGTTGCGCACGTCGAGATAGTTGCTGACAAACTTGCCGTAGGCAGTGGCACCCTCGGGTACGGGGCGCCCCGTAGGCAGATGGTTGTAGTAGAGCGGCTCCTGCCCCGTAGCACGCGGCATGGAGACGGTGAGCTTACCACAGGGCACCTTGTCGCCGAAGAGGATGTCGCAGATGGCATCGCCAGTCTCGCTGCCCCCGAACCATACCTGCAGGATGGCGGGGATATGCTCCTGCTCCCACGTCAGGACGGTGGGACGTCCGGCGAAGTTAAGCAGCACGAGGGGCTTGCCCAGTGCGAGCAGGTCCTCGAGCAGTGCCTTCTGCACGTCGAATATCTCTAAGCTTGCGCGGCTGCTTGACTCACCACTCATCTCAGCCTCCTCGCCCATTGCACAGACGATGACGTCGGCCTGACGGGCACATGCGAGTGCCTCCTGCCGCAGCTGGTCGCCATCGCGGAACGGCGTGGGGCTGTTGAAGCCGCCATCACGCTGCAGCTGCTCGTCGCTGGTGAAGTTACAGCCCTGGGCATAGCTGACGGTGGCCTTGCCAGCCACTGCGCGCTCCATGGCTTCGCGGAGTGTCGAATACTTATCGTGGACGGCTGTCGGTGCCCATGTGCCCGCCATGTTGACGCGGTTGTCGGCCAGCGGGCCTATGAGTGCGATACGCCCCTGCTTGCTGATGGGCAGCAGTGGCCGGCCGTCGGCCTGTGGCTCGTTCTTCAGCAGCACAAAGGTCTCGGCAGCCATATCGCGTGCGGCACGCCGATGCTCAGGTGTCAGGATGTCGGTGCTGCGGCGCACAGGGTCAAGGTGGACGAAGGGGTTGTCGAAGAGTCCCAGCTTGTATTTGGCCTCAAGCACGCGCCGACAGGCACGGTCGATGTCTGCCAGTTGCACGCGCCCTTCGTTGAGCGACTGCTCCAAGGTGCCCACGAAGCCTTCGGCGCACATGTCCATATCGGTACCCGCACGAAGGGCCATCACCGACGACTGCTGCAGGTTGCCGAGTCCGTGCTTGGCCATTTCAGCGATCGAGCCGTAGTCGGTGACGAGAAAGCCGTCCCATCCCCACTGCTTACGCAGCACGTCGTCGATCAGCCAGCGGTTGGCCGTGGCAGGAATGAAGTCGACGAGGTTGAACGAGCTCATCACGGAGCCGGCACCAGCCTTCACTGCAGCCTCGTAGGGCGGGAAGTAGTGGTTGTACATCCGCAGGTGGCTCATGTCGACCGTGTTGTAGTCGCGCCCAGCCTCAGAGGCGCCATAGAGTGCAAAGTGCTTCACGCAAGCCATCATCTTCGTGGGTCCGAAGTCGCCCTGATAGCCGCGCACCACAGCCTCGGCAATACGTGAGCCAAGGAACGGGTCCTCGCCACTGCCCTCGGCAATGCGCCCCCAGCGGGCATCGAGGGCAATATCGACCATCGGACTGTACGTCCAGTTAAGACCGTCGGCAGTAGCCTCCTTGGCGGCAATGCTTGCCCCCTTCTCAATGGCTTCGAGGTCCCAGCTGCAGGCCTGTGCCAGAGGGATAGGAAAGATGGTCTCGTAGCCGTGGATGACGTCCATGCCCATGAGCAGGGGTATGCCCAGTCGACTGCGATTGACGGCTGTCTCCTGCACAGTGCGGATGTCGGCATAGCCTTTCATGTTGAGGATAGCGCCCAACCGGCCCTCCTCGATGAGCTTGAGCAATGGGCTGTCCTTGCTCTCGCCCGTTGTCACACTGCTACCCGGCAACAGGTTGAGTTGCCCTATCTTCTCCTGGACGGTCATCTTGCCCATCAGGTCGTCAATGAACTTGTCCATCTTCTGCTGCTGGCCCTGTGCCGACAGCAGAAGGGTTGTTGCCAGCATCATGGCTAGCATGGTGGTCTTTTTCTTCATAATTATTTCATTTTTGTGCCGGCAAATATGCCGGCCACCCGACAGGAAGGTGGCGGATAGCCGGCTTGGGGTTTACATATAGCCGAGCCAACGTAGGATGTCGTTGAGGTTAGCCACGAGCATGAGCAGGATGATGATGCCGAAGCCGACATACTCGGCGCGGATCATGAACGTCTCGGAGGGTTTGCGGCGCGTGATGAGCTCGTAGAGCAGGAACAGCACATGGCCACCGTCGAGTGCAGGAATAGGCAAGATGTTCATGAAGGCGAGGATGATGCTCAGGAAGGCCGTCATCAGCCAGAAGCGGTGCCAGTCCCATGTCTCGGGGAAGAGGCTGCCAATGGCACCGAAACCACCCAGCGACTTGGCACCGTCGGCAGTGAACACGTACTTCAAGTCGTCGACGTAGCCAGCGAGCACGTGCCAACCGTACTTGATGCCAGCGGGGAAGCTCTCGAAGAATCCGTACTCGCGCGTCACAGGCTCGTAGAGCTGTTTGGGCACGAAACCGAGCTTCAGGTCGGCGGTAAGCGTCACCTGCAGGCTGTCGATGACAGAGTCGCGCCGGACGACGATGATGGCTTGCCGCACCTTGAGGCTGTCGGCAGTGGTCTGGGCCGTGGCAAGCACATCGCTAAGGCGGGCCAGCTCGTCGGTAAACTGGTTGAACGAGCCCACGGCGCGGTCGTTGATGGCCACGATCTGGTCGCCCACCCTCAGGCCAGCCTTAGCAGCGGGCGTGTCGGCGAGCACGCTGTCAACCTCAGCAGGGAGGTACATCCGGGCGAAAATGGGCGACGACTTAATCATGTCGAGCAGGTTCAGGTCGCCAGAGAGTTGCAGTTGCATGGGCTTGCCGTCGCGCAGGATGTTCACCTGCTTGGCGGTTGACAGCTGGCGGAACAGGTCGGCACCGAAAGCCTTGAAGTCGCCCTTCTCAGTCGACAGCAGCACGTCGCCATCACGGAATCCGAGAGCCTTGGCCTCGTCGTTGAACTCCATGCCTTGCGTCATCTGGCTCACCGGCACGTAGGTCTCGCCCCAGTGGAAGAGCACCATGGAGTAGATGAAGAGTGCCAGCAGGAAGTTGACCAGTACGCCACCGATCATGATGAGCAGGCGCTGCCATGCCGGCTTCGAGCGGAACTCCCACGGCTGTACGGGTTGCTTCATCTGCTCGGTGTCGAAGCTTTCGTCGATCATGCCCGCAATCTTGCAGTAGCCGCCCAAAGGCAGCCAGCCGACACCGTATTCGGTATCGCTGTTCTTGGGCTTGAAGCTGAAAAGCTTGCCCTTCCATTTGGCAATGGAGACATCGAAGAAAAGATAGAATTTATCAACTCGCACGCCGAAGAGCTTGCTGAAAAAGAAGTGTCCGCCCTCGTGGAGCAGCACCAGCAGGCCAATGGCGAGCATGAACTGTAATAAGCGAATCAAGAATATTTCCATCGAGTTTATTTACTATTTGACAATTTACGATTTACGATTTATTTACGATTTTACTATTTATTATCTACGGCAGAACTATCGTCCCTTAACTCCCCTTTAACTCCACCTAACTCCCCTTAACTCCCCCACTCCTCTTAACTCCCCTTTAACTCCACCTAACTCCCCTTAACTCCCCCACTCCTCTTAACTCCCCAACTCCTCTTAACTCCCCAAGAGGGCTGCTGCAATTCGTCGGGCCTCAGCATCGGTGGCGACGTAGTCGTCGTAGGTGGGTTGAGCAATGAAGGTGGCACGCTGCATGGTCTCAGCGATGATGTCACCCATCTGGAGGAAGCCACAGCGGTCGTCAAGGAAGACGCGGTTGACAATCTCGTTAGCAGCGTTGACGATGCAGGGCATGTTGCCACCTTTCTCCAAGGCTTCGAACGCCATGGCCAGACAGCGGAACTTGTTGAGGTCGGGCTCGAAGAACTCCAGCCGCTGCGCCTTGAACAGGTCGAGGCGCTCACCACTGAGCGTGAGACGCTGGGGGAACGAAAAGGCGTACTGGATGGGCAGCCGCATATCGGGCACGCCAAGCTGGGCCTTCACGCTGCCGTCGTGGAACTGCACTGCGGAATGGACGATGGACTGGGGATGCACCAGCACCTGTATCTGTCGGGGGACTACGCCAAAGAGCCACTTAGCCTCGATGACCTCAAAGCCTTTGTTCATCATCGACGCTGAGTCGATGGTGATCTTTGCCCCCATGTCCCAGGTGGGATGGCGCAGGGCATCGGCTTTTGTCACCGTGGCCAGCTCGTCAATCGACTTCAAGCGGAAGGGGCCGCCGCTGGCGGTGAGCAGGATTTTCTCTATCTCGTTGCCGTCCTCGCCGACAAGGCTTTGGAAGATGGCCGAGTGCTCGCTGTCGACGGGCAGGATGGCGACGTGGTTCTCAATGGCCAGTCGGCAGATGAGCTCACCGGCCACGACGAGTGTCTCCTTGTTGGCCAGTGCGATGGTCTTATGGGCACGAATGGCGTGGATGGTGGGCGAGAGGCCTGCGAAGCCTACCATGGCGGTAAGCACCATGTCGATGGGGTCAGCCTCAACAATGTCGTCCAGGGCGCGAGCACCCGCATAGACTTTCACGTCGGGCAGGTCGGTCATGAGTGCTTTCAGCTCATCGTAACGGGCTTCGTTGGCAATGACGACGGCAGCAGGATGAAACGTGTGAGCCTGCTCGGCAAGCAGTTCCACGCGGTTGTTGGCTGTCAGGCAGTAGACCTCATAGAGGTCGCTATGCTCAGCAATGACCTGTAGGGCCTGCGTGCCAATGCTCCCAGTGGAGCCGAGAATACATATTTGACGTTTGTTCATATTTATAAATCCAAGAGGCCCTCAGGGAGGGCGATGGTGATGGTTTTGCCTTCCTGATCGACGGCAGTGATGAGCTCCTCGGCAGCGGGAACAAGCGAGCCGTCCTCCAGCTCGAAGAGCACGTTGACCGTCTGGTCGTCGACACGGGCAATGGTGCCGACGGTCTTACTGGTTTTTGCATCGACGATGTCGAAGCCTACGAAGAAGCTCCAGCGCAGCTCATCTTCATCGTCGAGGGGTGTGAGGTCACGGGGGAAGTAGACGTCGCAGTTGGTCAGCTCGCGAGCGCGCTCCTGCGTGTCGATGTCCTCAAACTTCATCAAGGCGGTGGTGTCCGAGCGGAAGCGGTACTCCTCGATGAAGAAGGGCACGAGAATGCCGTCGACCTCAAGCACGAGGTAGTCAGCGTCGACGCGGTCGAAAATGTCGTCGTCGAAAAGTAGCGTCACCTCACCCTTTACGCCGTGGGCTTTGCCAATGCGACCAATGCGGTAGACTTCCTCGGGCCTGATCATAGATGAAAGATGAAAGATGAAAAATTAAAGATGAAAGATGAAAGATGAAAGATTGGGAAATGAGGGGGATTTATGGTATGCGGGTGATGTGGGCACCGAGGGCGTTCAGGCGCTCCTCGATGTGCTCGTAGCCGCGGTCTATCTGCTCGATGTTCTCAATGCGACTGGTACCCTTGGCACTCAGGGCAGCAATGAGGAGGGCGATGCCGGCACGAATGTCAGGACTCGACATACGGCCAGCCTTCAGCTGCACCTTGCGGTCGTGGCCCACAACGACGGCGCGGTGGGGATCGCAGAGGATGATTTGGGCACCCATGTCGATGAGCTTGTCGACAAAGAACAGGCGGCTCTCGAACATCTTCTGGTGGACGAGCACCGAGCCACGTGCCTGTGTGGCCACGGTGATGAGCACGCTGAGCAGGTCGGGTGTCAGCCCGGGCCACGGTGCGTCGGCGAGCGTCATGATGGTGCCGTCGATGAACGACTGTATCTCGTAGTGGCGGGCGGTGGGGATGAAGAGGTCGTCGCCCTCTACCTTCACCTTGATGCCCATGCGGCGGAAGGTGTTGGGGATGATGCCCAGGTCGGGGAGCGACACGTTCTTGATGCGTACGCCATTGCCCACCATGGCGGCCATGCCGATGAACGATCCCACCTCGATCATGTCGGGCAGGATGACGTGCGACGTGCCGTGTAGCGTGCTGACGCCCTCGATGGTGAGCAGGTTCGAACCTATGCCGCTGATGCGGGCACCCATCCCGCAGAGCATGCGGCAGAGCTGTTGCACGTAAGGCTCACAGGCGGCATTATAAATAGTGGTGGTGCCACGGGCCATCACAGCCGCCATGATGATGTTGGCCGTGCCAGTGACGCTGGCCTCGTCGAGCAGCATGTAGCTGCCCTTGAGCTGCGTAGCCCCAATCTCGTAGACGCCACGCTCAGGCAGTGGGTTGAAGTGTGCCCCCAGACGCTCAAAGCCCAGGAAGTGGGTATCCAGTCGGCGCCGCCCAATCTTGTCGCCACCGGGTTTGGCAATGATGGCCTTGCCCATGCGGGCGAGCAGCGGCCCGATCATCATCACCGAGCCGCGCAGCTGGGCGCACTTCTGCACAAAAGCGTCGCTCTCAAGATAGTCGAGGTTGAGGTCGGAGGCCTGAAAGGTAAGAACCTCGCCCTGTTGGGGGAGGTCAGAGGGGGCTTCCACTTTTACGCCAATGTCCTTGAGCAGCTGGATGAGCGTCTGTACATCGCGGATGTTGGGAATGTTGCTGATGGTAACGGCCTCGCTGGTGAGCAGCGTGGCACAGATGACCTGCAAGGCTTCGTTCTTGGCACCCTGCGGCTGAATGGTGCCGCTCAGCGGATGCCCGCCTTCGATGATAAATGCTGCCATTCCTTGGTAGGTTGGGGGAACTGTCTGCTTGTTACTTCTTTTTCTTTTTCGACTGCTTGTACTCCTCGGTGCTCACGAAGCGCTCGAAGGCGAAATTGCTCAGGTCCAGCTGGATGACGCCATCGGTGAGGCGAGCCATGTCGTCGGCAACCTTCTCGTCGTCAATCGAGCCGTGGCCCCACAGCACGAGGTCGCGCTTCATCTGGTTGGCAGTGTAGCGCATCAGCTCGTCGCGCTCCTGTCCTGGCTCCATGGTTTTCAGCTTGTTGAGGAGCTCCATGACCAAGCGCCCGTAGTGGCGCAGCGAAATCTCACCCTTGGGCAGTGCCATGGGCTCGGGCTTTGAATGAATCTTCTCGGCACCACTCACGTCGTAGGGCCAGTCGATATCGAGTGCCTTATGGCTCATCAGGTACAGGTGGTCCCACAACATTTGCTGGTAGTCGGCGTTCTCACGCATCTGGGGCACCTTGGTCTCCATCATCTTCACGATGGTTTTCGCACAGAGCAGACGTTCCTCTTTCGAGGGGAGCGTCACGGCATGGTCGACCATTTTCTGAATCTCACGGCCATACTCAGGCATGAGCAGCATCTCGCGCTGCGTGTTGTAGTCTAATCCTTGTATCTCCATTTTAGTCAATTAGGGGGTTGCGAGGCATCTTTGCCACATAGTCCTTCAGATAGAACGGCTCGAAATAGGCCACGTCCTCGGTCTGCCCGTTCAGCAGACGGCGCTCGGCGAGTGGCTGCATCCAGCGTGCCACTGGCTCGATGCCTTCGATAAGGTGGGCATTGGGGTGGTTGATAGTGTCCATGCACTTTGCCGCGCCGTTGCCGAAGAAGTAGACGGGCCGCTGGTCGAGCCACTGGCGGTAGGTGTCGGCAGTCACCACGTCGGCCTGAACGTCGCGAACGGGCCGCAGGCTGCGCTCGTAGAGGCCCGCATAGACTTCCATCCGACGGGCATCGAGCATGGGACAGAGCACGGCGTCGTCGGGCAGCTCTTTATGGAGCAGCACCGGCACACAGAGCAGCTCTAACGTCGGCACGGCGATGAGCTTCAGGTCGCGGCCAAAGCACACGCCCTTGGCCATCGACACGCCAATGCGCAGCCCTGTGTAGGAGCCTGGTCCGCAGCTCACGGCCACGGCGTCGAACGGGATGGCGTGGTTGTCGGTAAACGACAGGGCCTCGTCGACCATCGATCCTAAGCGCTCGGCGCTGCCACTACCCATGTGGGCAGTTCGCTGGTCGGGGTCGGAGGGCGCTGGCTGTCGGTTGCTCTCCTCGTGGTAAATCACCTGTGAGTCGTCGCTGACAGCCACCGAGCACTGCTGCGTGCTCGTCTCTATATGCAGTATGCAAGCCATGTTCCTTGTTTCTCTTGCTGATTGAATGTGCAAAGGTACGAAAAAAAACGCCAACAGCCCCGTTATTATCAGAAATTAACACTTTTGGCTATTCCTACCTTACCACGACCTTACGCCCATCGACGATGTTGATGCCCCTCTGGCTGGGGGACATGAGGCGCCGCCCCGTCAGGTCGTAGACGCGGCTGCCCTCCGTAGACGTCTGTCGGCAGACATCGGTGATGCCCTGAACCGTCGGGTCGGCATAGTCAGTGCTGCGGAGCATGACCGAGGGCACAGCGTCGGTGTCGCCGATGGTGATGTTAAAGACGAAGGTGGCTGTGGCATTGACGGTCGACGTCCGGCGGTAGCGCAGTGCCTGACGAATGGTGTACTGCGAGCCGGCCTGACACTTGCCGGGATACTGGCCGACATAGAAGGTGAGTGCCGACGGTGTGAACTCCGAATAGACATAGCCGGCACTGTAGCTGGTGACATTGCCCGAAGCGTTGAACCAGTGTCCGTAGCCATTGGCTGTCGAGCCACTCTGTGCCAACGAGCCGTTGGGATTGACGGCATAGAACATGATGCGGTTGTTGGCAGGGCCTTGTGCCGACCATGCCTGCAGGCGTGTGGCAATGTTCGACGGCTGCATCTGGAAAGCGGTGCCCAACGTGGAGGCAGCGCGGCCACTGACAGCCACGTTGACCCCAGAATAGTCGTTGCCAGTGGTACGCGGGATGGTGACGTCGTAGGTGAACGTCACGTCGGCAATGTCACGACCGTCGAGGGTGGCCTCGGCATAGACGGTGGCCGAGGTGGCAATGTCGGTGCCCTCGAGGCTAAACTTGTAGGGCCACATGTCGTCGCCGTCAATCTTGTCGTCCCACTTATGCTGGTGGTAAGTCTTCAGGGCTGGGCTGACGACGAGCCACAGGGCGCTGACGTCATCGGGAACGGTGAACGTAAAGTCCTCGGTGACGGCTCTTGTGCCCTGACAGTAGACGCTGTCTTCGCTGAAGTAGCGGCGCGTACCGTCCTTCATCAGGGCCACGTAACCCATGCGGAAGCCACGTGCCGAGCGTGTGCCACCATTGATGTAGTGACGGTTGTCGCTGACGACGAAGCGCGAGTCGCCGTCCAGATACTCGCCCGGGTCGGCATCGAGCAGCGCCGCACCGACGGTAAGACCCGTCAGGTGGGTGGTCACCTCCGTGCCACCCTGAGGCACCTGCAGCGGGATGACGTTGAAGCCCGTGCCCTGCGGACAGCTGGACAGTGCCACCTGGTACGCATCGTCGTCGGTGAGCACGCAGCGGTAGGTGAAGTCGCCCACATAGGGGTTACGGTAGGGCACGCAGACGTCGAAGTCCCACGTTGCACAACGGCAGGCGTAGTCGAAGTAGAGCTGGTAGAGGTCGCGCACAGAGAGGCCTTTCAGTGCCATCAGCGCCTGGTTGAAGTCGGTGGCGCCCGTCATGGGCTGGTTCCACACCTGTGCCACGGTCTTGATGTCGCCGTAGTGCTGGCAGAGGTAATACAGGAACCAGTAGCTCTGATAGCGGTGCCACTCGTGGGTGAAGGCATAGTTATGCGAGTTGCGGAAGATGCCGATGCTCTGGTCGTACATCAGCTCGGGGTACGACTGGTTGGCCTGCCACTGGGCCGTCTGCTCCCAAATGGTCTGGCCGTTGCCAACGGGCAGGTGGAAGCCTGTGCCAATGGTCGACGACGACCAGTGGTTATGACCGCAAGCTTCGGCGTAGCACATGTAGTGGAACGAGTGGCCTACCTCATGGGCGACGCTGTGGCCCACGGGTTTGCACGTCGAGGGGTTGAGCCACAGTGCCGACACTTCAAAGTCGTAGCCACCACCGAAGCAGGTCCACTCCGTGGTGTGGTTCATCAGCACCATGACCTTGTACTTGCTGAGGTTCGAGTTCACGGGGTCTACAAAGCCCAGCTGGTTGATTTCCAGGTCGAAGAAGGCTTCGCACTTCGCCAAGAGGTCGTCGATGTCGACGTAGTAGAAGTTGCTCTTCGGCAGGTTCTTGGGATTGGTGCTACCATAGTACTTATCCCAGAAGATGACGACGTTGTCGCTCTCCACCGAGCGCGTCTTCGACCAGGTGTACTTGTTGTCCGGATCGCTCTCTTTGTAGAGCAGCGTGTCGGTGCGGTTCTGCCGCCACTCGTCGGGGATGTATACACGCTTCTGTGCAGTGAGTGCCGATGTGATCATCATGGCCAGCATGGCCGTTGTTAGTAATCGTTTCATGGTTGTATGCTTGATAGTTGTTTCGTTGCTTATCACCAGCCGTTGTTTTCTATCTTAAAGGTTACTTCGACATTGACTTTCAGCACGGTGCCATTCGAGGGATACTGGTACTGCATGGTGACGGTGTGCTCGCTGTCCCAGCACTGCCACTGATAGAGGCCGCAGTTCCAGTTCCACAGGTCGTCGAACACCTCGATGTAGACATGGCCATTGGCATAGGCGCCGGGGTTGCCATCGCCGTCGAACCATCCACCGAAGACGCCGTTGGTGCCGTTGGGCCCCTCGCTCCCGTCGGTGAATAGCGGGACGATGGTGACGTTGGCCTCTACGAGCTCGCTCAGCCCCATCAGACTGAGGACACGGTTCTTGCTCACCTTCACCTTGCTGCTCTGGTCGTAGCCACGGTCCCACTGCATCGTCACGTTGGTCTTGATGGTGCCACACAGCTTGTCGCCAGCGATGGGCGTGTCGTCAGGCTCGGGAATGGCAGGAATGAGGTAGCTCATGTGTATCAGGCGGTTCTTGAGCCACGAGTGCATCTTCTCAAGCTCGGTCTCAAAGTCCTTGCCGCGCAGGGGCCACCGCTCAGCCTCGCGGTCCATGGCGCCCTCTCGCAGGTGCTCGACATACTTCATGCACTCGTTCCAGTTGCGGCTGACGAGAGAGTCCTTGACGGCTGCCCACTGGGCCTTGTACTGCTGGACGAACTGCTTACAGCCAAACAGGTCGGTGAAGAACTGCGGCACGTAGTTGTAGTTACCGTTGCGCTTCAGTGGGTTGGTGCCCATGACGGTCTCGGTGACGTTGGCAAAGAAGGTGTGGCCGGCATACATGTTGCTCCAGTCGAAGTCGTAGCCGCCGTCGAAGTCCCACAGCGGCCCCATCACCCACTTGCCGTCGCCGTCCTTGTGCATATAGATAGAGCGGGGTGCCGACAGCTCCACATTGTAGACAAACTCCTGCAGCTGCAGATACTTGATGAACGACGGGATGTCGAGCAGCTGCTCTACGGCTTCATAGTTCTTTGCCTTGATGGCCTGCTCCAGCTCGGCGAAGACGGCTTTCACTGAGTCGACGGTGTTGGCAGTGAAGCGCTCGTCGTCGGGATATTTCACGCAGACGGGCATGCGGTAGACCGTCGACCAGAAGTTGTCGCCGGCATCAGGGGCCTCGCCGGGGCCGTCGTCGACATCCAGCGAGATCAGTATGCCACGGTCGTCGCTCACCGCCACGCGGTTCTTGCCCTGCTGCACCTGCTCGGTGAGCTGATAGACGCCACGGTAGTCGCCATTGACATAGAGCTCGACGTAGCGGGTGTGGTTGGTATAGGGCAAGCCGAGCCAGCGGCCAGCCTCGAAGACGAACGTGTTCATCAGGTCGGTGACGTCGCGGTAGTTGGCCAGCAGCACCCAGCTCTTCGCCTTGTCGAGGCCAAGCAGCTTGTGCTTGTCGTTGAGCTTCAGGCGGAACGGCTTCTTGTCGTACCAGAGGAACGAGCTATTGCCACGACCTCGTATCTGGCCCAGTGCCGAATAGTTCGAGAACGACCCCTTCGCGTTCAGCGACACATGGCAGTCGGTGTAGTAGTCGCGCGATGTGATGTCGGAGGCATCGTTGGTGGTGATATAGAGCTGGAACACCTGATAGGGGTCCTTGCTCTCGTCCGTGCCGACAGGCTCAACCGTGACACGGTCGATCGCATCAATGGTGAAGGGCACCGTCACGTCGCCACGCAGGTGGAACAGCAGCTCCTCCTCGTCGTCAGTGACCGTCATATGGTCAATGCTGTCGATTATCAGCGGAAAATCCCACAGTGCCGAGCGGTCGGCCATGTGGACATGAACCTGCTGCTGGCCAAAGCACGGCAGCATCACGAAAACGGCAATCAGCAGTAGGTTAAACTGCCTGTAGAATAAGCGCATTTCTTCAATTTATTTTAGAAATCGAGTGCAAAGTAAGCAAAAATTTGGCACATTGCCAAACTCTTTCCCCAAAAAAGTTTGTGAAGTGCAAAAAATATCGTAACTTTGCAAGCAAATTGCCAAACTATCAGCTCCAAATGCTACTAAAATCAACATCCACACCCCCAACTCCTAACTCCAAACTCCTAACTCCTAACTCCTAACTCCCATGACCCCTTCCCCACTAAGTTCATTACTCCTACTTTGTTCATTCTTCATGAGCCCCAGCACCGCGGGGGCACAAAAGGGCTACCCCATCAGTCCCGTCAGCTTCACCCAAGTGAAGGTCGCTCCCAACTCGTTCTGGGGCGAGCGTCTTCAGGCCAGCCGCGACGTCACCATCCCACTAGCTTTCTCGAAATGTGAGAGCGAGGGCCGCTACAAGAACTTCGAGAACGCCGCCGCCCACCTGAAAGACCCATCAAAGGTGTTCAAGGTCAACGGCGTGGGCTACTCGTTCGACGACACCGACCCCTACAAGACCATCGAGGGTGCCTCCTACATCCTTCAGACCTATCCCGACAAGCGTCTGCGCGCCTATGTCGACAGCATCATCGACATCATTGCCACCGCACAGGAGCCCGACGGCTACCTCTACACGGCACGCACGCAGAACCCCGCCGACCCGCACCACTGGGCAGGGCCCACACGCTGGTCGAAGGAGGAAGACCTCTCGCACGAACTCTATAACCTAGGCCACATGGTCGAGGCCGCCGTGGCCCACTATCAGGCTACGGGCAGCCGTAAGTTCCTCGACATCGCATGCCGCTATGCCGACTGTGTATGCCGCGAGGTCGGCCCTAACCCGGGACAGGCCTGCGTGGTGCCCGGCCACCAGATTGCCGAGATGGCACTGGCACGCCTCTATCTCGCCACCGGCGAACAGCGTTACCTCGACGAGGCGAAGTTCCTCCTCGACTACCGCGGAAAGACAACCATCACCCACGACTACTCGCAGGCCCACAAGCCCGTCGTCGACCAGGACGAGGCGGTAGGCCACGCCGTCCGCGCCACCTATATGTATGCCGGCATGGCCGACGTGGCAGCGCTCACCGGCGACTCGGCCTACATCCGCGCCATCGACCGCATCTGGGACAACATCGTCAACCGTAAGCTCTACATCACCGGCGGCATCGGCGCCACAGCCAGCGGCGAGGCCTTCGGTCCCAATTACTACTTGCCTAACATGTCGGCCTACTGCGAGACGTGCGCCGCCATCGGCAACGTCTACGTCAACTACCGTCTCTTCCTCCTCCATGGCGAGGCGAAATACTACGACGTGCTCGAGCGCACACTCTACAACGGCCTCATCTCGGGCGTGTCGCTCGACGGCGGCGCCTTCTTCTATCCCAATCCCCTCGAGTCGATGGGCGAGCGCCAGCGCCAGGCGTGGTTCGGCTGCGCCTGCTGCCCCAGCAACATCTGCCGCTTCATCCCCTCACTGCCCGGCTATGTCTATGCAGTCAGGACCGGAAACAACGTCAATGGTAAATTGTCAAATAGTAAATCTCCCGATATTTACGTCAACCTCTTCCTCCCCAATAGCACTAACATCAACGTGGGCAAAAAGATGGTGGCACTGACACAGACCACAGCCTACCCCTGGGACGGCGAGGTCACCATACGCATCGACAAGAACACCGTCGGCGAATTCAACCTGAAGGTGCGCATACCCGGATGGGCACGCGGCAAGGTGGTGCCCTCCGACCTCTACCACTACACCGACGACCAGCGCCTCGGCTTCTCAGTCATCATCAACGGCATCACCGTGCCACTGCTCGTTGGCGACGATGGCTACATTAACATTGAGCGACGTTGGAAGCGCGGCGACGAGCTGCTACTGTGCCTTGATATGGAACCGCGCGTCGTACGTGCTATAGAAAAGGTGGAGGCCGACCGCGGCATGGTCGCCATCGAGCGAGGGCCCATCGTCTACTGCGCTGAGGGTGTCGACAATGCCGACTTCGACATCATGAGCGTGCTCATCAACCAGCAGCCCACCATCGACGTACGCCCCAACCAGCCGTTCACCTATCAGGCAGCAGACCCCGCTCCCGACGGTTCAGCCCCCGTTCCCGACGGTTCTCCGTCGGGCCCCCGCACCCCGCACCTCCTCACACAGCTCGTCACCGACGCCCAGACCCTCGCCTTCGACCCACAGGGGCGGCTGACGACCAAGAACGTGCGGCTGACGCTCATCCCCTACTACGCCTGGTGCCACCGCGGACGCAGCAACATGAAGGTGTGGCTCCCGCAGGACCTCCGTGCCACACGGCCTGCCGAGCCCCCTACCCTCGCCTCCGAGAGCAAGATAGAGTCGTCCATGCGCATACCTGCCCTCAGCAGCATCAACGATCGCCTCGTGCCGAAGGATGGCAACGACCGCTCCATACCCTACACCCACTGGTGGCCAAAGCAGGGCTCCACGGAGTGGATCAGCTACACCTTCAAGCAGGAGGCCACCGTCCAGTCGAGCACCGTCTACTGGTACGACGACCAGCCATGGCAGGGCTGTAAGATTCCCGACAGCTGGTGTCTCTACTACCGCGACAGCAACGGGCAGTGGCAACCCGTCACCAACCCCGATGCCTACCCCGTCGCGAAGGGAGTGCCATGCACCGTCAATTTCGATCCCGTAAAGACCACAGCAGTCAAGCTCGAAGTGAAAATCAACGACGACAAGTCGGCCGGCATCTTTGAGTGGTCAGTGAGGTAAAAGGGGGCACCTCCGCACCCCGCACCCCCGTTGGCACAAGACGCTGAAAGTGTCTTGTGCCAACTGCTTTATTCCCTCCCCTCCGCACCTCCGAAAAGGCCAGAACTAATCTCGTACCCCCGCACCTCCGCACCCCCGCACCTCCGAATAATCCAGAAATAATCTCGTACCTCCGTACCCCCGCACCTCCGAATAATCCAGAACTAATCTCGCACCTCCGTACCCCCGCACCCCCCCACCCCCGAAAAAAAATCCTGCTTTCCGTAAAAAAACGGCACCCTGAAGTGTCTAATAGATAAACGCCCCCCAAAAACGGGGGTACAAACAAACGACTGACATGCTTGAACAGACCATACTGGAACAGCTCTTCCGCCAGAACTACAGCAAGATGATTCATCTGGCCAGCATCTTGCTGGGCAATGGACAGGAGGCCGAGGACGTGGTGCAGGACGTCTTCCTGCGTGTGGCCCGCTCCGACCTTCCACCACGTAGCGACCACTACCTGCTGACCGCCGTGCGCAACGCCTGCCTGAACAGGATACGCCACATGCGGCTACACGAGCGGGTGAAGAGGCTACTGCCTGTTGAAAGCCCTTGGACAGGCGCTGCCGATGGAGTCGACGAGCCCGACACGCAGCCCCTCGGCCGCACCTCCGCACCTCCGTCTATCTGTGAGGAGGACAGCCGCCTCGACGCCATTGCCACGTTCGTCGACGAACAGCTGGACGAGCCCCACCGCAGCATCGTCCATCTGCGCTTCGACGACGACCTGACAATTGCTGAGATTGCCCGTCGGCTCGCGCTTAACCCCAACACGACCTACAAGTACCTGGCTCAAAGCATTCAGCAAATCAAACAGCACTTCAACAACCACTAACGACGACACAGCAATGAAAACGACCAACGACCCCATCCGCCTGCTACTCGAGATGCTCGACAACCCCGAGGCTTACACCGAGCAGCAGATCCACGACATCATCCATCGTGATGAAACGACACGCGAGGCCTACCGCCTCATGGTTGACGCCAAGCGCAGCAGCCGACGACGCCACAACGACAAGGCAGTCGATGTGGATGCCGCATGGAAGAAGATGAAAGATGAAAAATTAAAGATTAAAGATGAAAGATTAAAAATGAAAGATGAAAGGGCGTCAAATTTTTCATCGTTCATCTTTCATCTTTCATCTCAAAAGATTGCGGCTTCGTTCATCGGTGTGCTCATCGCGTCGGGCATCGCCTTTGCCACCGTCCACATCGTGTGCACGGTCGTCGGACATGACCTGAAATCCTCGGCACAAGTGGAGCAGCCAGCAACAGTACGACCGTCGCAGGCCGCACAAGCCAGCGCTCAGACCGTGCCTGCCGACACCGCCACCGTGCAGCCCGTCGTCTACGACAACATCCCGCTGGAAAAGATGCTGACCGACATTGCCGCACACTACGACGTCAGCGTCACCTTCGTCAGCGACGAAGCCCGACAGCTGCGCTTCCGCTTCGTCTGGAACCCGCAGAACGACATCGACCGTGTGGTCAGCGACCTCAACCAGTTCGAGCGCCTCACCGTCACACTGAACGACCGTCAAATCACCGTAGAGTAGACACTAGCCATGAACAAGACAGTCATCCTCACCATGCTGGCCCTGCTGCTGGCCGGCCACACCGGAGCACAACAACTGAATCGTAAATATAATAATGTGTCGCTCTCGGATGCCCTCCGACAACTCGGCGAGCAACAGACCGACTACACCATCATGTTCCTCTACAACGAGCTGGAGGACTTCCGCATCACCACTACCGTCAACAACAAAACCCTGCCCGAAGCCATCGAGCAGATGATCGGCTTCTACCCCATCCGCGTCACGACGAGCAACGACGACAACGGCCGGAAAATCTTCGTCGAATGTGTACAGAAGGCCGACAACCGATACAAGGGAACCGTCGTCGACGAACAAGGACTGCCCGTGGCCTACGCCAACATTGCCCTGCTCGCGCCACACGACTCCACGCTGATGACCGGCGGCGTGTCGAACGAGGGCGGCCTCTTCGTCATTCCCTGCGAGGCGAAGCCCGTCATCGCCCGCATCTCGTGCATTGGCTTTAAGACCGTTTACCGGCTCTGTGAACACCCGGAGACAGGAACGATTCGCATGCAACCCGACAGCTATACCATCAACGGCGTGGTGGTGGAGGGCGAGCGACCCAAGGTGCAACTGCAGGGCAACACGCTCATCATGAATGTGGAGGGAACGGTGATGGAACGGCTGGGAACGGCCGAGGACGTGCTGTCGCGTGTGCCGACCATCTCAAAGAAAGGTGATGCTTTTGAAATCTTAGGCAAAGGGCAGCCGATCGTCTACGTGAACAACCGCAAGCTGACCGACCTGAACGAGCTGCGCAACATCCAGTCGGACCTCATCCGTAGCGTCGAAGTCGTCCAAAACCCAGGCGCCCGCTACGACGCGTCGGTCAATGCCGTTATCGTCATACGCACCAAGCGGGCTGCAGGCGAGGGACTGGGCGTAGAACTGAACTCATGGAGCCGCAAGGGACGGGGCTATGCGAACAACGAGCGCATCAACCTGACCTATCGCACAGGCAAGCTGGAGCTGTTCGCCAACCTCTTCGGCGCCTACAACAAGCGGTGGAGCCGCGGCGGATTTGAGCAGACCGTCTATGCCGACACGCTGTGGGCCATCACTAACAGCCATCGGTCTACGGCGCGCAACCCCTATCTCGAGGGGCGTGCCGGCTTCAACTACCAAGTCAACGACCAGAACTCCTTCGGCGGGTTCTATCAGAACGTCTACGACTACGTGAAGACCAGTGACGACAACACCGATGACCTGCAAGCCGACGGCACTCCCTACGACCACCTGCACAACAGCGGCACCCGCCGCGACAGGAATTCGCCCAAACACCAGGCCAACCTCTACTACACGGGCGAAGTGGGGAAGTTCACTGTTGACTTTAACGCCGACTTCACTTCTTACAAACGGCAAAGCCGCAACCAGCAAAAAGAATTGAGTGACAACTACGAGAACCGCAACGTGAACACCAAGACCCTGACACGCGGCAACATGGTGGCCGAGAAACTCATCGTGGCACACCCGCTGTGGAAAGGCCGAATAGAGGTTGGCGAGGAATACACCAACACCCGCTGGCGCAGCAGTTTCAACAATGCCGAGGGCTATATTGCCAACAGCAACAACAAGCAGCACGAAAGCAACATCGCACCCTTCGTCGAACTGCGCCAACAGCTGGGACGCATCCAGCTTCAGGCCGGCCTGCGCTACGAGCATGTCGAGTCGGAATACTTCGTCAGCGGTGTGCGGCGCGACGATCAGTGCCGCACCTACGACGACCTGTTCCCGTCTCTGTCGGTCTCAGTTCCCCTCCCATGGAAGAAAGCATCGGGGGGTGCCCTCTCACTCAGCTATTCCAAGCGCACAAACCGTCCTGCCTACTGGCTGCTGAGCAACGACGTGGTCTACGAGAATCGCCTGAACCTGCAGATGGGTAATCCATATCTAAGGCCCGTCAAATACCACAACCTGAACGCCATGGCGATGTGGAAAGGGTTCTACCTGACGACTAACTTTACGCATTGTGTCAATCCGTTCCTGACTGTGGTGGAGAGCATGGAGCAGGACAGCAAAGTGAACATTGCCACCACCAAGAACTACGACCATTGCAACTGGGCCATCGTCACACTGGGCGTACAGCGCGATGTCAGGCTGGGCCATGGCGTGCAGTGGACACCGCAATACAACGTGACGCTGATGAAACAGTGGCTCAAGACGACATTCAACGGTCAGGAGAAGCACTTGAACCAGCCACAGCTGTCACTGCAGCTGGGCAACATCGTCACGCTGCCACACGACTGGCTGTTGCAAGCCGACTTCAACATGCACACACACGGCTACACCGGCTCGAACTTCAAAATCGAAGCCACCAATGCCATGCTCACGCTCAGCGTCAGCAAGGATTTGTTCCAGCGGCGCCTCAACATCAAGCTAGCGGGTAACGACCTCTTCAACAAGGGCATGGGCTACGGCACGTTCTACTTCAACCGTATGAAGATGACAAAGATGGAGGACAACGACACGCGCTGCGTCACGCTCGCACTGCGCTACCGCTTCAACGTCACCCCGTCGAAGTATCGCGGCACCGGCGCTGGCAATGCCGAGAAGAACCGACTCTGAACTTATTCACACCGCCGAGGGCAGTGTCAAGCACGCACATGCCCTTTCTCGGCCCTCGAACCGCCCTCCGTTCAGTATGCCGCGTTGTAACGCGGCCCTCACTCGGGCTGACTCAGGTCGGATTCCCCCCACCATGGCGCTCGCGTGGCAACGACGATTTCCTGCTTCATCATTACAAAGGAGAGAATCACAAGCCATCGAGCGCCTTCTTGTAGAGTAAGTAGCGCAAGTTCTGCGCCGACAGCCCCTACGAGGCTGGCCTTTGGCGTCCTTCAACTTCTGGATTTGCGTTAAACTTGGGTTAAAATATCGCAAGCGCCATGCTGGATTGGGAATCTTTTCGTAATTTTGCCGCATCATTACAAAACAAGAGAGAAACAGTCATGAAAAAACAACGATGGGCCATCGCCACACTGTTTGCACTAATCATTGCTTCGAGCCTGACCAGCCTTGGCAGCTATCGCTACACTAGCCGACTGGTGAACGAGGACATGGACAGGGCACTGGCACTGGCCTTGGCCGAACAGCAGAGCGACGTAATCAGCCAGGACACCATCCGCACGTTCAACAGCTATTTGCAGATAACAGCACTGCGCGGCAATGCAACACTGGCCGTGGACACGCGCGGGCAACAGTTCAAGGCATACGCCCGCTGCTCTGAAGCCACCATCTTCAGACTGTCAGACCAGCGGCCTGCAACCGTGCTCTGGCTACTGACGCTGTTCTGGGCGATGATCGTATGGCATCGTCGACAACAGGCGGCGGCAAACGAGCGACTGACGGTTGCCGCACATGGCGGGAACAGCTTTGGCGGGCTGACCTACTCAGAGGCCGACAGCCGCTTCTATGCTGCTGACGGCAACGTGGTGCAACTCACCCCCATGCAGCACCAGCTGATGGAAATGTTCTTTCGATCGCCCTCACACGCGCTGTCGAAGGCGGAAATCTGCGATGCCCTCTGGCCCAAGAAGCCCGATGCCCATGACACACTCTATACGCTCGTCAGAAGGCTGAAGCCCGTCATTGAGCATCATTCCCAGCTCAGGATAGAGTCTGACCGCAGCAGGGCCTACCGACTGACTGTCAACGAGATAGAAAACTGACAGAGGGTCTGACCTACAAATGTCAGACAAATGTCAGGCAGATTTTTTGGCTTGACGCATCTCTCTTCATACCTTTGCAGCAAAAAACGCAAGCAATGTGTATGAAGAGAGTATTGTTGATGGGCCTGTTCATGGCAACGGTTTTTGCCGCTTCGGCACAAAAGGAAGTGGTATTAGAAGAGGTAACGGTGAAGGGGGCAAAGACGGTCCAGCACGCTGAGGGGCTATGGATCTACCCCAGTCGGCAGCAACTGGAACATTCAACGAACGGCTATGTGCTCTTGTCGAAACTGACACTGCCCCACCTGCGTGTCGACCCCGTTCAGCACACCGTCACGGCCTTGTCGAACCTGGGTGCCGTGCAGGTGCGCATCAACGACATGGTGGCCACACAGGAAGACCTGCTGGCACTCGATGTCAAGGCTGTGCAGCGCATTGAGTACATCGACAATCCTGGCGTCCGCTATGGCGAGGGGACGGCCTATGTCGTCAACATCGTCGTCAAGAGGGCAACGAGCGGCCACGTGCTGGGGGCCGACTTCACGAACGCCCTCACGACGGTCAATGGCAAGGAGTCGGTCTTTGGCAAGTTCAATCGGGGGAAGCGTGAACTCGGTCTGCATTACACCATCGGCTATCAGAACTTCCGTGGCACAGATTACGATGAACAGGCAACGTACGAAGTGGCTGCTGGCGACATCCGCTCCATCCATCGACAGCAACTTGAGGGACAGACCAAGCGCCTCTATCACAATGGGCAACTGACCTATAGCCTGAGTGATTCCGTCTACGTGTTTCAGGGGAAGCTCACCGCCCGCCGCGACATCAAGCCTCAGCGTGACTACACGAAGATGGCGGTGAACGGGCAGGTCAGCGACGATCAGTCTGCAACGCGCGGTCTCTCGCCGGCTCTCGACCTCTACTTCCATCGTCGTTTTCCACGTCATCAGTCTCTGACGGCCAATGCTGTAGGCACCTTTATCAAGACCAACAGCGATGTCGAACAAAACGAAGGGGCTCCATACAGCTACACGGTGGCGGGCAGAACCGCCTCGCTCTTCACGGAAACAATTTACGAAAACCGACTGGAGCCGTTCGCCCTTTCTGCTGGTCTGCAATACAACCAGAAATATGTCCACAACGTCTATGCGGGTAGCACCAATGCCATCAACGACATACGCTCGTCGGGCATCTATCTGTTTGGACAGCTGAAAGGGAACCTCGGCAGAGTGACTTACATCGGGGGCCTGGGAGCCAGTAACTACTATAACCGGCAGGACAACCGCAGCTACCGCTTCTGGCTGTTCCGGCCCAAGCTCACCGTTGCCTATCCGCTGACGGAGAGGCTGAAGGCGAAATACGACTTCGAAGTGTCGCAGCACGTTTCGCAGATAGCACTGGTCAGCGACGTCAGTATCAAGCAGAACGCCTTGGAGACGCTGGTCGGAAACCCCGACATACACCCCAACAGAGTGACCAGCCATGACCTGCGCCTGACCTACTCTACACCCAGGCTCACCACCGAACTACAGGGCTACTATCGCCTGAATGCCCATTGCAACATGGAGCGGTACGACAGGCAGGACGGCCACTTCTTCAAAACGCAAACCAATGCCGACAATGTGTGTAGCTTCTTCTTCGTTCAGAGCTACAACCAGTGGAACATTGTGCCCGACCGTCTCACGGCGACGCTCTACGGTGGCATCTATCGATTCTTCAACTTCACGGCCGACTACCGGCACACCTATACCGCCTTCAACGGTGGAGCCAGTCTCGAGGCTTATCTCGGACACTGGACACTCACGGCCTATGCAGATAACGGATGGAACTTCATGGAGGGCGAGCACCGCGGCCACCAGCCTGCCACATGGTATCTCAGCGCTTCCTACCAACTGCGACAGCTGACCGTCTCGCTCTATGCAGATCACCTCTTCAGTGCCCATCCAATGGGTAACAAGACTGAGATTCTTAGCCGCTACATCCACAAAGAGGTGGTGACCCATGAGCGTGACCGGGGCAACATGCTGACGCTCGTCCTCTCATGGAACTTCTCGGCGGGCAGCAGGTACCGTAGCTTTCAGCGCACCATCAACCATCAGGATCAGGACACCGGCATCCTTCAGGGCAGATAGGGCACCTTCCCGGTCGCTCCTCACGAACGACAATGCAAAGTTACCACATTCCCGCACCGAAAGCAAAATTTCCGCAGCGTAACGCCAGTTAATCGATGTCGCGCTAAATGACACTTGCTAAGTGTGCCATGTGTGCCCTTTCCGCTTTCCGCAGTAAACACAGGGGTTTTCAGCGATTTACCCCCCAAAATACACCTTAGGTATACCTAAAAAAAACACCACAAAAACCCACCCCCAACCCCTCCCCAAGGGATGGGAGCTTGAATAGTTCTTCCGCAGCACGGCACCTTCGATGAGAGCACCAGTGCATAGAGGCCACTCTCGTTGATGAAGACTGCTGGCTTGTTCCTGCCGATGGCGTCGCGAATCGCGACGGTACCTTTATCCTCTTCATCTACGTGTTTGCTTGGCGCATCACGGGTGTTGCTATACCCCAGCACCTCTGCCACGTCTTTACCCACGAACCAGGTCTCACCCTTCTCGTTAGTCATTGTCCAGATCTCCCCGAACATCTCATGTTTGAAAATCTGAATTTCGTCCCGATGGCGATTCCAGACAGCAGAACCACCCCTAACGGGTGACTCTCGATTGTTTGTTGTAAAATATTGTCATAAAACAGGTGCGGCACACTTGGCACACTTAGCAAGTGTCTTTATAGGTATACCCAAGGAGTATTAATAAGTTTAATATTATCTATATTATATGTATATAATATAGATAATATTAAAAGCCAAAGTGCCATGTCAGTGAAAAGACACCTGCTAAGTGTGCTAAGTGTGCCTCTTCCGCAGAGCACCCTGCAAGGTGTCTTCGGAAGCGATTTTTGTAATATGTAAAATTTTTTGCTATATAAAATGGCACTGATATAGCAGTTGACCTATTTGTTACGCTTAAGAAGTAGTAAAAGGTAGATAGAAGTAGTAAAAGGTAGATAGACTTGACGCTGCGATACACCTGATGGAGGTAAATTTACGAAAATAACCGAAAATGACCCCACACGCGTGCGGAATGCGCAGGTATACCTAAGGTGTATTTTGGGGGGTAAAACGCTGGAAACCCCTGTGTTTACTGCGGAAAGCGGAAAGGGCACACTTGGCACACTTAGAAGGTATCATTTACAATGTCACGCCCTCAATGCGCCGCACACATCAATTCGAAATGTCGGACACATCAATTCGAAATGCCGGACACATCAATTCGAAATGCCGGACACATCAATTCGAAAGGTCGATAACCAGAGTTTCAATAGCAACAGCGAGCAGCATTTCTGCTGCTCGCTGTCGCTATCCGTAGCGGGAGCCGGGATTGAACCGGCGACCTCATGATTATGAATCAATCAAAATTCGTTCCTTAACGTTTTTTTATGTTGCATTTTATTGCGTTAAAAGTCCTTTATTTATCGTTGTTTTGATAAAAATTGCCTACCTTTGCAAAATAGAACAAAATCGGTTGTGTTTTACGGTTGAATACAACCGAAAATGCAAATCGGTTGTAAAAATCGGTTGTGGAAAAACGACCCCTGATATAAAACGTATGGTAACATTCAGAAACAACAAACTAAAGTATGATGGCAGTCCCGAACGCGAGGCGTTCAAAGTAAGCCTAAACGTTGTCCTTAACAGGGCAGCAAGGGCAAACACAGACGGCAAATTTCTCGTTGCCGTGAAAATCACCCAAGGCAATGACAAGCGGTACTTCGTCAATGTTGAAGATGTGCGTATTGCCGAAACTGACTTCAACGCCATGTGTCGAGAGTATTCCGTGTTGAAGGGAGGGCGTGGCAGGTATGCGGATATTTGCACAAAAATAAACGCCACCTATGACAAAGTTCTCGCATTGGTTGAGAGCCGTGTGATGGATGGGAGTTTTGACTTCGACGAGTTCAAATCGACATGGCAGAGCTTCAAGGATTCGTCGGCTGTTGAAATGACCCCCTATGAGCTATGGGCGAAAGTTGCGACTGAAAAAACAGTAGGCACGGAAGAAAGTTATATGTATGCACTTAGTCGCTTTAAAGCTGATATGGGTACAAAAGTCCGTTTTGGCGATTTTTCAAAAACACTAATAGAAAAATGGCGAGATAAGATGATTGCCAAAGGTTTATCCAAGACTACAGCCAACATTTATCTGCGCTCCCTTCGTGTTGTACTGAATGAGGCACAGCAGTTAAAGCTGATTTCAGTCGATTCAAAGGCATTATTCAGAAAACTTGCCATCGGTGGGAAGAACAGCTACGACGATAGGAAAGAACATTATTTGTCTGTAGAGCAGTGGCGCAAATTATGGCATTTCTATGAGACCAACGGCGAGGGTAACGAGATGTTTCAGTCATGGAGGCCAAGTTATCAGCGTGACAGAATGGAGGCATTGGGTATGATGTTGTTTATGTACCTTGCCGACGGTATGAATCTACGTGATGTCCTTAAACTGCGTTATGACAGCTATTATTATCAGCATGATAAGAAGCAACTCCACTTTCAGCGTCAGAAAGTTCGTGAGCGTTCAGGCACAAAGGTAATCTTCCCCATCCTGCCAGAGATACGTGTGATACTTGAAAGGCATGGTGAGGCAGAGGTGCGCGATGGTCTTGTGTTCGGGTATCTCAATGAGTTTCTTTCCAAAAGAGGCAGATATTCGGATGAGAAAGAGAATGAACGGGAAGAAAGACGGCTTACGGCACTTTATAATTCCGTTATAGGCGACCGCATGGCGTTTGTTGCGAAAGCCGTTGGATTGGAAGTCGAGCCGACCCCCACATGGTGCAGACATTCCTTTGCTTCCAACCTCACACAAGCAGGAGTGCCGAAAGAGTACATATCCGCTTCTATGGCACACAGCGAGGGTGACACGACGAGCAATTACATCGACAGATACAGCTACGCACAGATGATTGACTATAACAGCCGTTTACTTGCCGACCCGTCGGAAAAGGAACGTGACAAACTGAAAGAATTGCTAAAAGGCATGAGCAAAGAAGAAATATTGAAACTGATAAGCGATAAATAGTGATTATGGAAACTAAATATCAAGGTCTCGAAATTAAGGAGGCTCTTATGGACGCATGGGACAATTATGTGCTCTTATATGAAGGAGAATGGGTAGTAATAGGTGACAGCCCTGACGATGGAGCATGTCGCCCCACCAAAGAAGGGAGGGCACAGGCAAGAAACTTGCTCAATAACGTGTATAACCACTTGCGTCCCTACGAAAGCGAGATTATGTCAGATTACGAGCGAATTAAAGACACCTATCACTACAATCTGCCAGAGGGGGAACGATGGATAAGAAGCGCAGCGTATTTCTGCATCGAATATCATAAACAATATGATGTGTCAAAACTAATCGGTATCAGTGACATGATGGGGGAGGTCTTTGAGATTCCGGCAGAAAGCAAAAGTGATTTCTTGTATATGTTCAGTAATAACGAGAAAAAAGCGCAATCGTTCCTGCGTAAACTGAAAGAAATAAAAATAGCCAAAGGAGAATTAACTGCGTTTGATGTCTTAATAACATATAATGAAAAGACTTCCCAAAAGCCAAACGTTTCTCGCCTGCATGATGTAATTACTAAACTGAATCTGTTCTCAGGTGGACGTTCAACGCTAAGTGGTGAGTTCAAACCAAACAAAAATAGCAAAAACTTAGCAGAAGAATAGCAAAATTTGTCACATTAGCAGAAAGTTTGCAAGCTATATTTTTCCGTCGTACCTTTGCCGTGTCCTTTCGGGGATGCGGCTTTTTTTGTCGCTTACAGATAGATAAAAGAGAAAATATGACAGAAGCAATTCAAAACCCATCAGTCGGTGTAACTTACTACACACTATCAGACGAGCAACTGCGTGACTACGCAAAAGAGGTCGCCAAGAATGTACTCATGGAGTTCGGGGTGGAGTTCGACAAAGAACAAGCCAAGTTCACCCCCGACACGAAGAATGAGTACAAGCCTTTAGAGTTCTGGTTGAAGAAACTCAACGTGAACCGCTCTACCGTGTGGCGTTGGCAGAAACAGGGGCTTGTAACACCGCGCTACGTGGGTAAGAAACTGTTCTTCTGCCAGGCAGACATCGACGAACTATTTGCACGTCAAAAGTCATAAAAAAGCCCGAAATATGTACAGATATGACTATATAGAAAATAAAACGACCGTAATATTTAGTTATATCGAAAAATATGCCTATCTTTGCACTCAGATAAAAGAATAAATAGAATAGGTATGACAGATATACAGGACATAGCCAATAGCGTGCTGATACAGGGCTGCACACTGCAAGATATAGAGCGCATGATAAACCGCGCTGTGGACGCTCGCATGAAGGAGTTCTACGACAGCATCAAGGAGAAACCAGATGCGCTTATACGTCGTACAGAAACCGCCAAAAAACTTAATGTCAGCTTGGTTACGCTTGATAAATATGCAAAGTTCGGAATATTGCACCCCCGTCACGTCGGAGGTCGTATCTTCTATGCAGAAAGTGAGGTTGAAAAATTTTTGTTTAACAATAAAAAATAGGATTTATGGACAGATTAGCATTGACAAACGCCCTCATACGAGTGGCATCAAGTGAGTTTCAGGTTAGCGACGCAAAGGACATTGCAGCCGCTACCGATGTGATTATCAACATTGGCGGAGTGGCAGAAGTTATCCAAAGCATGATAACAACTTCCCCCGACTTGTCTTGGTGTGTGGATGCGAATATCAAGCAGATGAAAATCAATCTCGAAAAGGTAATTGCAGCCATAAACAAGAAAATTGACATGGATATTAGGACTTACACTAATTTCGGTGTCTGAGGTGGTAGAGACGGAGGTGGTGGCAATACGGCCACCCCTCCTTGTGAGAGATACGAAAAATACATTTGGTAAATAAATACTTAGAGATATGACAGACAACGAAGTAATGGCAAAGATGGGCGAGATATTCGCCGACCAGTACGCAATCATCGGACGACTGCACCAGTTGCGGCGTGCAATGGCCTCCCTCAAACAGACGGCCACAGAAGCCGTGGACGCTTACAGCGACTGCGACAATGAGCAGTACACCCATTTTCGCTGGGTTTGTGCTGAATCCACAGATAAAATCGAGGAGATGGAGCAGGCTCTTAAAGAGGTTAAGGCCCTCATAGATTGGATGGTGGATAGATGGACTGACCTAAACAACGACGGCGATGAGTAAGGAGAAGAAAGACAACCCCGAATGGCTAACCCAGAGCGAGGCTCTTCAAGAGGTGGGTATGGCCTATCTCACGTTTGCGCGGTATTGCCGCATACTCGGCATACAGGGCGAGCGCGAGGGACGATACACCTTCTACTCGCGTAAACAGATTGATATGTTCAAACAGCTACTCAATGAGGAAGTACAGGGGCATATTCGAGCCATTATGAAACTGACAGGCAAGCAAGTCAAACTTTTCTAATTCAACGAATAATTCAGGATAACATGACACAGAAAGAGAAACAACTGCGAGCCTTTTTCGCAGAGAAAATCAGCAAGAAATTAGTATGGGGTGACAACGATACAGAGCGGATGTTGGACTTCCTCGACCCGGTTTGGCCCAACTCCACCCCGCTGGAAGAGGCGAAGCACCTCACAGAACGCACCAAAAACTTTATGATTGAGTTCGATGAATGGCAGGCCGAGCAGCCGAAACCGCAAGAGAAACTGCCTCCCATGACCGATGCGGAGGTTGACGCTCTCGCAGCAATACTTTAACATCAAGATAAGGAGGCAACTATGTATATAAAAGGATTCAACAAACAGGCGTTTGAGGCCGACCACTTCGTTCATCGGAGGGGCAACTTTGAGAAGGTTTTCGATGGGTGGGCTGACGTGAGATACCACTTCGGCTTGACCCCCTTCTCCTGCAACGAGCGTGAGTTAGAGGACGGCAACATGAGCAAGCGTCTCTATGATGAGCTGTGCCATGTGTACGGCGAGGACGGAATGGCCAAATACTTCCCAACTCCAGAGACCGAGCAGAAGCGTGAGGCGACACTTCACTTCTCGCCTACAAGCATCATGGCCAACGGGGTAGGCAGTCAGGCTATGCACAAGCAGAACAGCGACGTAAAGCCCATGACGGACGAAGAAATCGACGAACTGGCATCGCTCCTTTGCGGGGGACGCTGGTGACATAATGTTACACTCTTTACGCGCGTATGTTAGAAAACAATACATTCACAGAGCAGGTCGGCAATGAGATTGAGCGGCTGGCGGGTCAGGGCGAGACACCGCCTTCGCCTCAACAGCCAACCCCTCAGCGTATCGACTATACGGCAGACGAGTTTCTTGCCGAGGATTACGAAGAAATCCCCGCTCTATTCCGTGCCATGCGGAACGGTGAGTATTTCCCCGTCATACCTCTTGGAGTGGTTGGGGTTATCGCTGGCATTGGTGGCTCGAATAAGTCCACACTACTTCGTCATTTGGCGATGTGTACGGCGGCAGGTTCTGATTTCAATGGCTGGGAATATATGGGAAAGCATAGAAGCGTTATATATGTCTCTACGGAAGACCCCAAGTCTGTCACGAAGAATTTTGTGAAAAGGATGAACGAATCCCTGAATTTTTCTGCCGCGCAGCTGAAAGGTCTGAGGTTTGTTTTCTCGTCCGAGGACATCATTGCCAAGCTCGAAGAAAGGCTTTGCCAGACTCCCGCAGATTTGGTTATTATAGATGCCTTTATCGACGTGCTGAATGGCAAAGAACAGAATAGTTCTTCAGATATAAGAGATGCGATGGGGCCTTTTTCCAATCTTGCTTTTAAGCACAACTGCACAGTCATATTATTGCACCACACCAACAAAGGAACAGACAAACTGCCTGTGTCGAGGGATAACATTGCAGGTAGCCAGGCAATAGTCAACAAGCCTCGTTTCGCAATAGAATTTCGTGTTGATAAAGGAGATAGTGATTTGCGGCACTTATGTTTCGTCAAACACAACTATCTACCCATTCCATTTTGGCAGGATTCCTCTATGGTGTTACGCCTGCTAAAAGAGTTCGTTTTAGAAGCAACTGGTCAGCGTGTGCCATTTGAAGAACTTGGTGACACTGCACCACGTCGGGAGGATGGCAAATATGACAAAGTGCTGGTAGATGTCTTGAAGGTCATGCGTTCCAACCCGACCCCAATCTCATACGGCGAGTTGAAGAGAGCCATTATGGATTATCGGGATAAGGGTGACAGCACAGCCGAGAAGAATATCAACTACGCCGTCAAGAAGGGTGCTATCACGAAGAATGAAAGTGGAAACTACATAATATCTCACGACTATGCGTAACCGTAACCGAAACACATACCACCGTAATTTACCGTACCCCCTAAAGGGGGTATACGGAAATATTACGGTTAGTGTTTTGTGCGGTATTACGGTAAATTACGGTAAATTACGGTAGAAATTACGGTAGCGGCAAAAGTATGATAGACAGGATAACAGAACGGAAAATTAAGGATGCGGCTTCGGTAGTTGACGTGATAGGCGACTTCTACCAACTGAGGAAGCGCGGCACTAACTACGAGTGTCTATGCCCCTTCCACCAGGATGAAGACCTCGGCTCATTCAAGGTGTCGGCAACACGAAACATCTACAAGTGCTTTTCTTGTGGTGCGGAGGGTGGCCCAGTCGATTTCCTTATGAACCATGAGAATCTGTCGTACCCTGATGCCTTGCGCTGGCTCGGAAAGAAGTACAGCATTGAGGTCGATGAGGAACAGCGGAAGTTCGTGCAGGTCAAGCCGTCCACGCCCAAGCCATTGCAGATACAAGCCACCAAGGAACTCTGCACCATACCAGCCGAATATGTCACGCTCTCCCTCGACCTGCGCCTACGCTCGCAGTTCCAAGCCCACCTCTGCCGAATCATCAACGACGTTCACAGAATAGTGGATGCCGCAAAGATGTACGCCCTCGGTGTCACGAAAGACGATGGCGTTATCTACTGGCTCATTGACGAGCAGGACAGAGTGCGGTCGGGGAAGATTATGCACTACCTCTACAACGGGCATAGAGATAAAGAGAAGGACGGCGACAAGACGAACTGGACACACTGGAAGATGAAGCAGGACGGGAGGCTTCCTGCCGACTGGCAACTGACACAATGTCTGTTCGGTGCCCATCTTCTCCCACGCTACCCGGACAAGACGGTGGCTCTTGTCGAGAGCGAGAAGTCTGCGGTAATAGCGTCTATCGTCCTGCCTCAGTTCCTCTGGGTGAGTTGCGGGGGAAAGACGAACTTAGAGGCCGGTCAGAAGCACCTCGCACTCAAAGGCCGCAAGGTGGTGATGTTCCCCGATACAGACACAGACGGCGAGACATTCCGTTTCTGGTCTGAAAAGGCCGCAGAATGGCGAGAAAAAGGCTTTGACGTGAAAGTGTCCAACCTCTTGGAGAAAACGGCTACAGCGGCACAGAAAGCGGCAAAAATCGACATCGCAGACCTTTTGGAGATTGATTTGCGGAAAGCCTATATTCCTTCACCTATTGAGTTCATCGGTGAGGAAAGCGAGCAGGAACAGACCCTTGCGGCAATGATAGAGGCCAACCCCGCTATAAGATTATTGATTGACACATTTGATTTAGAATTAGTAGCATGAATAAGGTAACAGACAAGACACTATTTGACTTCTGCGTGTTGTATCGTCAGCAGTTCGGGCAGATACAGGATGCTACCCGCTTCCGTAACGAGCTTGGCTTGCGGTTCTACCACGACACCAACAACCCGCAGGAACTTTTCGACCGATGCGTCAAGCAGAAGTTTCTCAGATGCGATGCGGGTAATATAATCATAAAAGTAGGAGGTAAGCATGATTGATATATTTGCACTTAATCAAGTCCGCCACAAACGACCCTTGCGGCGATACACGGCCAATCAAATCGGACGCAGGCGCAAGGCGGTAAGGCTCGGATATATACTGCATCCCGACAAGTCAGATGAAGGCGGTCACAGATACACGCTTTACTACGACGAAAGTACACAGCGAGACGATAAGTTTGAACGTGCAAGTTGGCGGGCAGGGTTTGAAGTAAAAAGATGGACAGAACAATAACACTATAATTCAGGATAACAACATGGGAACATTTGAAGTAAAACATTACAGCAGACCCAAGCCCCCTACACCGGGCACTTGCGGAGCCTGCACGCATTTCAGTAAGGGCTACAGAAAGAGAGTGAGCGGATATTGCATGAAGCACCAGAGCAGTACCCGAAGCGGTTCGACGTGTGCATTCTACAAAGAGTTATTAACCATAACAAAGAACCGATGATTTACGAGACTATATGGGGACAGCCTGTCAGCAAGGCAAACAGCTATATTGCAGTTCCCGATGGTGAAGGCGTTAAACGCATCATCAAGAACGAGAGAATACGGGCGTATGAACGCAGTTTCGACGAGCAATGCAAAATCTACCGAAACAGATGGATTAACCACCCCTTTAGGCTTCACATTACGGTCTATGAAAGCAGTAATGCCTACGACCTCGACAACTGCCTAAAGACTGTACTCGACTGCCTGCAATATGTCGGGGCAATCACAAACGACAACCTCTGCGTAGGCATATTGGCGACTAAACGGATAGACCGAGACCACCCACGTATCGAATACGCCATTGAAGAACTTGAACCAACATTGTTTTGACTATGGATAAGAATGAAATGATAGCAAAGATTGACAAGTTACGTGATGAACTGATAAGGTTGCAGGGAGAGGACGGTGCGCTTATCAAGGCAGTATGTAGTCTGAACAACCAAAGGGAGAGCGTAAAGCGACGGCGCAAGGCTATCCACGAAGAGATTGAGAACTTGAAACTTGAAGTCTTAAAAACGGGGCTTTGACATACCGCAGTGGTCATTTCTGCGTGTATTATTCATATCTTTACAACGCTCGGTTCGTGAGAATAGGGCGTGCATGGGCGGGGCGATTGTTCCCTGCCTTTTTTTGAAAGAGTATGCAAGAAAAGTTAAAGATATGGCATATTTGCTAATAGTATTTGGTTATTAAATACTTTATTCGTACCTTTGTATCGAAAATCAACCCTTAGAGAGTATGAACATCAGATTAAAAGAATTTAGATTAGCAAACGAGATTTCCCAAGCAGACGTTGCTAAAGAACTCGGTCTTTCCCAATCAGCACTTAGCAGGACAGAAGCGCTCGGTCGTGACCTCTCAGACATTCAAATTGGCAAGCTGTGTGAAAGGTGGGGCAAGGAAGAAGTGATGAAGTACGTTGGGAACCCTGCTCCTCCAGAGGTCATTTTGCCGAAAGCGGAATACTCCCTCAGCGAAGCTTTTACTATGCTGTCACACACTGTAAAGACCCAATCCCGCACAATTGAGGCACAGCAGACCACTATCGAGGAACAACGACGGGAGATTAAGGAACTGCAAGAGGCTCTTGCATACTATCGTCAAGCAGACAAACAATAGCGCACGAAAAAGGCCTGTCTCGCATTGAGGCAGGCCGTCGCCTTTATATACTAAGTTGGGTACTCATACTCAATTTCTAAGGGCTGATAATAGTGGTTTTAGTAGTACATAAAGACGTAGAGGATAAACACCGTTACTTCGGTTGTTGTTAGTACGTTGAGCAGAAGGGAGTGCCTGTCAGCCCACCTTGCAAGCCGTCTGTAGGCTCGCATCTGTCTGAGGTATGTCTTATTTATAGCCATCGTTCAAGTCCTTCACTTTCTGCAAGACCTCTTTAGCGGCTCTCGTCAATTCCTTTGCAGCCGATAGGGCATCTACTTTGCCGAGTTCCGCCATCGTGGGGCTTTCCTCGCAGTAGCCGATGTTCTGGCTAATGACACTTATCCATTCCTCGACCTTTTTGTTTGCTGCCTGCACCGCCTTCAGCTTTTCCAACTGGATGGCGGCTTTTACTTGTGGCATATCCTTTACCATTAGAAAAACGGGGTTCATGTTCTTTGCGTTTATGTGTGTATAATATTGATTGCGCCAAGGGCGCACTTGCGGAAGCCGTACACTTGTGCGATGTCCTTACCGTTGAGCAGAATCTTTGCCGCAGCCTCTTTCTTCTGAAACTCTTTCATCAAGTAGTCGCGCACCATGTGGTGGGCTTTCTTCTGTGCCGTACTGAGCAGCACTTGTTCAAGGCTCATTTCCTGACCGCCGAAACGAATAACGAGATTGGCCTTTTTACGTCCGATTGTGGTATTTTTGTTCATATTCCGATATTTTATAGGATTAGCAGATTTCGAGCAGCTGTGCGCGCTTAAAACAACGCCACGAGGCCTTCTCTGTGTCGTAATAGACTTGCAAGGTTGGATTGGTCTTGCGTCCGCTCTCGCCTGTGGCTGGCACGATGTCGCTTTTCAAAGTTCCGTAAGCGACACGCAAAGAGTTGTCTACCTTTTGGAAAACGAACTTGACGATACGCTGTGCCATTGCCTTACGCAGCTTGACGTTACGCCATGCGGTTTTCAGCGCCTCACTCTGTGGCAGTCCGTTCTGGCGGATGAATTGCCACATCAACTGCATCACCTCTCGCATCATGTTTCTTGTCTTTGTACTCATAACCTTGAAAGTTTAAATTGTTAGTACTCTGTTTCTTAACTCTGATGCAAAGGTACAAATTATTTCGGTGTACACCAAATCTATTAACTTTGTTTATGTGTTTTCAGTGTACACCGTTATTAAATTAAGACAAATAAATATTTCGGTGTACACTATTAAAATTTGTTATAATTTCGGTGTACATTATTATAATAGAAAGAAAATGGCTACCTTTGCACAAAAGTATTTAGTAACCAAATATGGAACAGAAGGAAAAAGAGAAGAACCCGGTAGGTCGCCCCCGCACGTCACAAATGAAGTCTTACCACTACAAGGCAGACGGCGACCTTATCCCCGTGCTTGAAAAGGTGGATAACAAGAACAGGTTTATCAATGATGCGGTAAGGGAGAAGGCGGAGCGTGAAAAGTTATTGCAATAAAAAAGAGAATGGGTCTATTTTGACTCATCCTCTTTTATTTAGACTCAAAGATAATAATTCACACTATTACCAGTCTTCTTCTTCCTTTTGGGGTTTTGACGTCCCAAGAATAGCGTTTATTAAACTATTCATATTTGATTCAGTATACTCGGCCTGAGCTTTAAACTTGTCTTTTAAAACACCGTCTTTGAACCAACTCTTAACCATTCGTGAGAAATCTTTTTCGTTTGCAGAGTTTGCGGTACGCCTCATGGACTCATCTATTACAGGAACCGATACCCTAACCCTACCATCTTTGATTTGAAAATTCAGGTTGTAATAGCCACTAAGCCAAAACTTTTGAATTAAGTCTTTAATATAAGAAATCTTGTCATCAAAAGCTCTAATGCTAATAGAAGCATCATCAACAGTTGACATTACCTTTGATGGGTTTTTATAAAGGGCACTTGCATTTACTGATAGCTGCTGAAAAATTTGATGCGCATTTTGGCCCTCAAATGGAACTACAACAAAATCCTTGCCGTCTTCTGCGACAAACGAACCTGTTTCTGACAGATTAACCCGCATTGCAGTTGTATGAAAATTCAAAGTTAAACTATGTTATAGAATTGGCTTCAAATGGCAGCTTTCGGTTATTTTTCAGCCTGTTTTTAGCTAAAAAATCACAAAACGCCCACCTTCGTCTGAAAAACAAGCA
>JAEEGL016745551.1_pt1 | contig 35800 bp, 24 predicted proteins | sample 9134231 | NCBI WGS metagenome assembly JAEEGL01 (sample SAMN16246548, study PRJNA631951) | gut metagenome | biome: gut microbiome; feature: rumen; material: fiber-attached | host: Bos | place: Iran: Karaj | collected 2018-10
GCATCATTTTGACGTTTATGTTCACCATCTTCACCATCTATGAGGTTGTCAATGTGAATCGCCTGAAAGCATATAATGAAGATTTGCAAACCATCGTGGCCCAACATCAGATGACCCGTGAGATTGTCCGAGAGCTTCATCCCGACTTGTTCGTTACCATCACCAGCTATGATGACATGGTTCAGTCTAAAGGGTACAGCTATGCACACAAACATTTTGAGAACAGCAAGCCAAAAGAAAAGCCAGGGAAGTGAATCTTCTCTGGCTCGTTCTTCCCATTTATCGCAATTGTCCGAAGGAATCAAAGTTTTTTTTCTCGCGGACAATTGCAAACCTTTCAAATAACTTTTCTACATATCGTCTTCTTTCCAAAATAAGACTACGAACATGTTTGGCTTTTTCGCTCTCAGCAAATAACATGTCAATGATCAGGAAAGCACGAAAGTCGAATAGAGACAAAAACACTGTTTTGCTCCCGACATTTATTTCGCGAGCAAATTGTAACTCGAACTCTTTCAGACGTTTAACCTTACATAAAAAAGTCCATTATATTATTGTTACTCCTTCACTTTTCCAACAATTGAATCGTGCTGGGATACCTCTATTTTCTTTTCAATGTTATTCAAACATTTTTCAATATTTTGAACCTTCTCAGGCAATGGATGTACATCGATATAAGAAAATATGTACCATATTCCCACAATAGCAACGAGTCCTCCAATTGTCCATAGATACCATTGGATATGAAGACGCTTGGAAATTTCTTCTTTGCATTCCTTTATTGATTCTCCGAAAGAGACGCTAGCGTCCTTAATTTTAGCTTCAAGCTCTCTCCTGAGATCTGTATGTGCTTGGTCGTTCTTGTAGTTAAAATCTGATATTTTATCATCCAATCTCACATAAGAGTTCCATGCCGTATTATCACCCGTTCGCAGAGGATTCGATTTATCATGTATTGGTTCGACGAAACTTTTTCCGTATGAAGGGCGTTCATCATACTCTCCACTGTCTGTTATATGATCGCGAAAAGTATCTCTGCTTCGTTCATTTTTGGAATAAGAATTAATCCTCCTTATGTTCCTTTCTAGGTCATATTCGTTATCCGCAACTCTTGATGAAAGTTTTATTGCTTTTCTCGGTAATGAGCTATTCTTGTTCTTTCTACTCGTCATATTCAAAAGTTCATCAGATTAGAATAAAGTTCCTTCTCTACAGACAAAGATAACATATACACTTCCTTAATCAATGACTTTTCATTGATTTCTTGTGCCTCATTGGTTATATAATTATCCGTGTCAATGGCGATGCCCACATGTTTGTTACAATCTGGTATATCAAATTCACGTATATAAAAGTTATCATTGGCATCTACTGGTCCTATTTGATACATTCCATTTTCGTATATGAGATTGAATAACATGTCCCTGGCCGGATACTTCTCTAATAAGAACTTTGCAGGAAAAGAATCTTGAAATTTTTTCAATATATTCTTGTATTCCATTGATGCAGACTTGTATGTACCTAATATCCTACAGCCAATTCTGGTAATAGTTAACGGACCTAATACTTTTAGAATAGTATCATAAACTTTGATAAAGTTTGCATAGAAAGATTCTACACTATTAACCTTATAGCTTATATAACTAATTCGGTTTAATGTAACCAAAACAATATTGTGAGCATTCTCTTTCTTTTTGTCATCTCTGATGACCACTTCACTCTGTCCAATTTCCCAATGATTATATGGAAAAACCTTCGTCTCCAAGAATTTCTCTACCAATGTACCTTTCGCATCAAGCATCGTTACTTTGGGCTCGTAACGCAGTTCGATGATAAACTTCCTGTTTCCAATGTTTTTTGATTCAATATTTTCTTTCATTGTCATATTATACTATTAGTTTGTCAATTGTGGTATCTGTAAATGTATGCCATATCTCCAGCTCAATAGACTTATAGTCATTAAAGAGTTTCTTCACAAACTCTATCTCGAATACCAAGCGGAAGTCATTGGGGTCATTATCCGGCTGGCCTTCCTTGCGAGTACCTACACGAGCAATCTTTATCAAATACAAGTCGCGGATGCCCTTCTTCTTGATATATGGCATGAAGTAATATAGTTTGTTCAGAGCCACTGTTGATGGGAATCTCTTACCTGTGTAATATATCTTTGCCGATTGATCAAGATAACGCTCTACGTTGTCGTTCTTTACAAGACTGATGAGCACATTCTTATCCATATCTACGTCAGGCTCTTGCTTTTTTGCAGGTTGAACAACAGGAGAATTTTCCACAATGTTTTCAGGATATTGCTGGAGCACATCGAAGAAGTTGAGTTGCTTTACCCTTGCAACGGCTTTCTTAATCTCTCCTTTCTCTTCTGGTGCTGCCTTCTCCAAAGTCTCGCGGTTCAATCTGCGCCCCATTAGCTTATACCAGATTGAGCGGGCCATCTTGGTTTCCTTCTCAGAGAATCCCATTCCTTTTTGAAGCAGTTCCTTGTCGGTGAAGTCGAGTATTTCGTCAGCGGTTTTCTTTTCACGAACCATCTGATCTACTTGCTCAAAAAGTTTGGCGTTTTCTTCGCGATATGGTAGATAAACTCCTTCGACTTCGCTTGGCATCAACTCCAATACGCCACCACCAAAGTTGCGTCCAAGTATCTCAGCAAAAGCAAATGATAGCGAGTTGTAGTAGCTCACCACAAATGCCTTGTGGTTAACGCCTTCCTTGATGAACACACGATGCATAGTATCTGTAGTGTAAGCCTGGGCATCATTCAACACGAACTTGGGGTAGAGATTGTTTCTACGCAAGAAGAGCGCATCAGATAACTTAATTGACGGAATCACATACCAGTCAACACGGATGCTAGTTTTATAGCCCTTGTTGATGCCTTGTTGTTCGCCATTTTCTATATATGCCTTAGTACCCTCGTTTCCATTTTCCTTGGCCCCAGGAGTAAACACCAGCAGATTTGCCTTTGCACCATTCGCAAGATTCTGCTGCCAGTCAGCTTTCGTAAAACAGAGACTATTCACCTGTACGCTACGACCCACCATAGGACGGGCATACTCATGCAACTGATACATATCTACTACGCCTTGGGGCACTGTGAAATAGCCATTGGAACCTGTTGTGATACCTACCTCGACATCAGCATACGTTCCAATCTTTGGCATATTATCAACCCTGACTTTATTAAGGAAATCCAGTTCCTCTTTGTCAAGGAAGTAGTAAGTCCACTTGTCTGCATGGAAATCTATCTGCTTAGTGGGAAGTTTCAGTCGATGAGGGTCAAGTTGTTGCAATGCTTCTGCATCCTTCACCTCTATATGTTCTATTAGGTGTTCTCCTGTGCCAGTACGTTCACATAGTAAAAGTACCACTTCTTGCTGGATTTCCTCAAATACCAGATTCTCGAACGAGATAATGTTTATCTTATTAAACGATGTGGCTAGATACTTTCTAAGCTGCTTTGCATAAGTCACTTGAAGGAGTTCTGACGGAATAACGAAACCCATCTTTCCTGTCTCTTTCAACAACAAACTACATCCGACTACAAACGTCACCCAAGCATTAGTCAGTTTAGAACGCTTTAGCCCCACTTTCTTGAAAATCTCACCTGCCAGTTCTTGTTGACCCTCATCGTAATACTGATAGCGAATAAAGGGCGGGTTGCCAACAACGAGATTAAATCTCTGCTCTGTATCCAAACAAAAACGATGGAAGTCAGCATTGATCACCTCAGAATCATGCAGGCCTATTGCACGAGCCTTTTCTGCTTCTGCGGCTTCATATTCTACTGCAGTTGCATGGTGGAAAAGCATATTCTCTCTTGCTATCTGCTCCAAGAATACACCATCACCACAACTTGGTTCCAATATGTCTGCATCAGTGCTGCCGTTTATGCCCCAGTGGAGTATAAACGAAGCAATTGCAGGTGGTGTGTAGTAAGCACCACGCAATTTCTGTGCGGAAGCGTCCTCAATCAGCAACATATTGTTCCTTTATTATTGGGATGATACTGTCGTATTGTTCCATGCCATAGAGGTGCATGATAAAGTCAGCAAGTTGCTTCTTTGATAACTCGAATTGGCGTTGCAGGATGGTGAGCTTGCGCTTATTTCCATGTGCAGCGTCTATCTCATCGCCCATTTGTATCAACTGTCTTTGCAAATCAGCAATACTATCGTGAGCCAAATGTTCATCGTTGTTCTCAAAGTCTATTTTGCGGATAGGCAGTTGTTTCAACACCTTTGTTCCACGTGCTATGAAACCGCCTCCAAAAATTTCGCCATAAAGTGAACTGATCCATTCCAAATACTTACAGTTAAGAATGGCCTGCAAATAGTAGATAGAATATGGAGAATCTTTTGGCAAAGCAATCATGCAATAGCCAGCTGTACCACCTGATGACACGAAAGTGCTGCAACTATCAACAGCATACTTGTCACCAGTAGAGAGTACTCCTACGATGATTTTCTCAGGAAGGTTGCAGGCATCAAGGCTCTGGTGTCTGCCATACCTGTGCCATTCGTTGGCAGTTGTTGGTACTGGCTTTATGTCACGAGACTTTGCGTTCAAGATGTTCTTGTGAGCAAGGAGATACTTATACAGTTTGGGATAGTTGCGCTTGATGTCATCAAGAGGAATCATTTCCAACTTGTCATTGTCATTCTTCCTATAAGGGAATATCACACATGCATTGGGTTTAAATGTGCGATATGTATTCAGGCCATCATCACCAGTTGAAGTCTGGAAATATGGTCTTGTAACGTCTTTCTCTACTTTCCAATCTTGACCATCTTTCTCAAAGGTATAAACGCCATTCCTTTCTGACTTAGGCTGGAAAACATACACTTTGTTGGCACTTGTCTGGATGCCATTAAAGATGTTGTCCTCGCCTGTAATTGCCAGAAGTGTAGTGCTATTTGATAGGATGGTGTTGTATGCTCCCCTCAGTTGTTCAGGGAACAAGGGCCAAGTTCCCTCAGAAATCTCGTTATAGCTCTTCGTATCGGTAGGAAGTATATTCTTATCTGCCAACTTCCATTGATTCAAATTGCTTACTTCATTATATCTGAATGTCTCATGCTCTGCCTTCTTAACAATAAGCAGACATGTATAGTTGGACTTTCCTGGGAACACCTTGCAAGCGCCAAACGCAGTAATAGCTTCGAGTGTTTTACTCGTTGAAATAATGCGGCGCAGTTCTTGACCAGCCCCAACCTTCATAAACTTCAATGGGACAATATAACCAAGCAAACCGTTGTCATTCAACAAATCCATTGCTCGCTCCACGAATACAATGTATTTATCAAACTGCTTGTATGCACTTGCATATTTATTTTTATATAGAGGCAACTCCTTGGGAGTAACATTCTTCATTCCCTCTGTTGTCAAATAGGGAGGGTTACCAATAATGGCATCGAAACGCATGGTGCCAAAATCAAACGGATTGATTTCGCTGGCATCTGTTGGGGCAATATCGCTACTTGACAACAAACTATTTCCAAAGAAGATGTTATTAGCCAAGTCTGGCAAAATTGGATGTTCATTCAGCAAACTTGCCGAATTCTCATTCTCCAGTAGCTTTAATAGAAGACCAAACTTGCTTGCTTCTGCTGCGTTGAAATCCTTGTATAGATACAATTCTTCAATAGTTGCTTCTTCTCAGCATATTTCAGCCTATATGAATTCTCACCAATTTGTACAAGTTTCGAGGTGTCGTGCTGGATATAGTAGTCTATCAGAATATCATTAAGCAATTGATATGCTTCCAACAAGAAAGCACCTGAGCCACAGGCAATATCCGCTATCTTCAATTTCAGTATTTCTTTGGCAGATTTGTCCTTGCATAGTGGTGCAATAGTCTGTCTGAGGATTTCGCGGATGATATAAGTGGGTGTTGTTACCACATCACGATCCTCATTCTCTGGTTTCTTTACAATTTGCAATTCTCCATCCTTAACCGCCAGCTTCTCGGCAATGAAGATTTCGTAAATATGGCCCAAAATGTCAGATGAGAATACACTGAATGAATATGGACTTTCAGGGAAGTACAACTGACGGATGATAGTCCAGAAAGCAGAACTGGCATTGCATACTACTTGCTCAGATAGAGCCTGGTCAAACAAACCTGAGTTGTATTTCGTATCAGCCTTTTTGAACTTTTCCAGAAGTTTATCGAAAATACCGTCATCTGCTATTGCTAACAGATCCTTGTATGTTTCGATATTTCTGTCCTCGCAAACACGAAGGAAGAGAATCTTATTGATATAGCTTTGTACCTCATCTCCAAGCAGTTCCATATCTATGGTTGGTTCTGCATTGAGAATTTCCTTGCCAAGCAACAAACGCCACTCATTAATCTGCTTCAAGAACTGCTTATCTACAGACCACTGCTTCAAACGGACCTCGATATCCTTCCACTCTTCATCGAACTGCCCGGAATATACAGACTCTTTTCCAAGTAAACGCTGTAGTTCCTCAAACTTGTCTTCATATTCTGTGTAGTGGTATTTCTTGATAAGAGCCTTTTGATTTGTATCCGACTCCTCCACTTTAACAGAGGCATCATATATCATCAGGTACTCGAAGTTCGAAAGCACAGAGATTTTCAAGTTGGCAGTATATCCGTATCGGCGAGCCTGACGCGCAGGTGCATCAACATCGTTGATATGCACACAAGGTTTCTTCGCTTCAAGGAAAAACTTGCGTTCAGCATACAAGCGGAATGTATAGTCAGGCTTCTTGGTGTTTTCAGAAGCACCAGCCTTCAGCGGTTCCTCCAGGATTACTTCGCGCTCATTAGTAGGCCTTCCTTCCTTATTCTTGATGTCCCAGCCTAACAACTCAAACAATGGGTCAAGGAAATCACTCCTCACCAGCGTCTCATTGTAGCGGTCAGTCAGATACATGTTCCTATCTGCCTCGTACTTCTCTATCAGTTTGCGTATATCTTGATTCATATTTATTCTGATGAATTTGTTACGAATAATTTCTAAGAGGTATCGTTAAAACTTGAGACATTTCACAAAACCAATTTTCATAATCCATCTTATTTATTTTCATCATATTCATTAAATCTTTATCACTATATCCTAGATCTCTTTTAAAACTTTTTAAAAGGGTATCCAATATTAATGGCTTTTCGGATGGCAAGTCTATAGGCTCTTTTTTTGTATAGCCTCGCTTTGAAAAATTAATTTGAAAATTTCGATATGTTTCATTTGAAATTGTTCCGATATCTTTTGCTCTTTTAACTAGAGCATGCATAGATACTCTCCATCGCCGTTTTAGATCGGCCAATTTGGCCATATTAAGATTATATAATAATGGTTTTATATCATTAGACGGCATAAGGAATTCAGAAGCAAAAGCATTTGCTTCATCTTCTGCATCTCTCTTGTCTGGAATAATATCATCTAAATGCATAATGATATGGCCCAATTCATGGGCAAGAGAGAATCTGATGCGATCATTTGGCATTCGGCTATTTAGGAAAATGACTCTCCTTCCCCTATAAGTGATAGAAGAAAGGCCATCCATTTTGTCTGTCCCAAAATCTATGCTAATAACTATAATCCCATGATTCTCAAGCAATGTCACGAGATTTGGAACAGGGCCTCTATATATTCCCATTTCTGAACGAATCTTACGAGCGATTTCCTGTGGAGTTATTCCCTCTTGAATCAAATAGGTTCTTAATGAATATTCAGGCATTTCAAAAGGTTCGGTTAGTTGGTCAACTATTACTTTTACAATTTTTACCGTTGACACAAATGAGTCAATATCTTTTGAAGATATAGTCATCCTTCTTCTAAAGAAGGAGTTTGCACTTAGTGAAGAATCCCATTCTTGTCTAAAAAAAGAAAGGGGGAAATCATATACTTCGGATACCTTTTCCCATACAGATATTTCTAAATCTTGGATACAATGTTCTGCCTTTGACAGTTTTCCTTGGGATATACCTATGAGTTCCGCAGCCTCTTTTTGTGTCATATGACGTAAGGTACGAGCAACTGTCAGCCATTGATTATTTAGAAGTTCCATTTTGTAATATCTTTTGAGATGTCTTTAAAACAGGTACCATTGGAGTGGGGTCTTCTGGACAATTAAATCCTTGTTTCAAGTATGGTGTGTCTGAAAGAGGTATAGAATACTCAAACATTGTCTGTCCAGATATTCGGTACAATATTTTGACAGACAATATTTCAGTCCACATGTTATCTACAGCATATTCAACTATTAGTATATGTTGTGAATTGGATTGCTCCTCTATAGTTGCACTAACTTTTGTTTCATTTGTTGAAGCTCCTGATTTTTTGAAAATAAAAACATAATCACTATAACAGAATAACAAACGTTGATTGTTCGCATTATTGTCAGGGAACGAAATCTCATGAAACAACTCAGACTGATTGACACAATCTCTTACATAACGATAAACTCTCTCGTGCAACACCCTACTTTTTGTGGAATCAGAGTCGGTCAAATCCTCGACAGACAATGATGCGAAAGCAAGCCGAACTCCTTGAGACAATATATTTCCCAAAGTTTCAACGTCACAGTTCTCAAAAAAATCATGTTGGTCAAAGATACCCTTGCCACCAAACAAATCTTGCTGAATTATATACTCCATGAATAACGATATTAAAATTTGGCAACAAAGTTATTAAAAATATTCCAATATAAAGAAACAAATAATAAAAAATATTCCAATTGTACAAAATTTTAACTTTTCTTTGGCGACAGCGTCGTCTTTTCTATACAAAAATGCTATACTTTCAAATGTTCATATATCTTTAGTTTCAAAAGTTCACCATTCAGGACACAACAAGAGTTGTCAATTTGATGACATATGAATACTGGTACGATTGGTCTTTCCTTTTCGTGACAAATAATAGGTGAGAAAAGAGCACAAGCATCCCATTTAGTATTTCATGGAGTTTTAATAAGATTATATGAACTTAAAATGCCATCTGAATAAGTTTGTTTACGCATTGTTTACGCAGACATGAAAAAAGCACTTGCGAGAAACTCGTAAGTGCTTGATTTTCAATGTGGACCAGCCAGGGCTTGAACCTGGGACCTCCAGATTATGAGTCTGTTGCTCTAACCAACTGAGCTACAAGTCCGGCTTTCTGCCCTTTTGCACCATGGAAATGGGGGATGGTGGTTGGGGTGTGAAAGTTTTATGTGTGCAAAGGTACGCGAAAAATCTGACATGGCCAAATGTTTTGGCAAAAAGTCTGTTTTTTTTCTTTTGTGGAGTTGTTTTCGGGCTTGTCGTATAGGTTTGTCATGGCGTTGTGTCTATTTTGAAAAGGATGGTGAATTTGTTTTTATAGGGTTTTTGCTACAAATGTTATTATCGTACATTGCGGATGTATCCATTCGTGCATTGGCTGTTTGCGTGTTTTGAGGTACGGTGCTTTTTCTGCTTCTTGAAGCTTGTATAGGGGAAGAAGGAAGGCGTGGGCGGTGGGGTCTAATCATAAAAACATATAAAAAGGGGGTGGAAGCGTTTGTTATTTGGCAAAAAAATCGGATATTTGCAGTCGGAAATCTATTTGACATCATGCGTAAAGTAATAGGAATAGGAGAAACCGTGCTCGACATCATCTTCAAGCACGGGCAGCCCATCGGGGCAGTTCCCGGTGGCAGTGTGTTCAACGGCATCATCTCGCTGGGCCGTTCGGGTGTTGAGGCGGCTTTTATCAGCGAGACCGGCAACGACCGCGTGGGCCGCGAGACCATCCGTTTCTTGAAGGAGAACGGTGTGAATGCCGACAACATCAACGTCTTCCCCGACTCCAAGTCGCCGATTTCGCTGGCTTTCCTCGACGACAACAACGATGCCGAATACCTTTTTTACAAAGACCATCCCCACGACCAGCTCGATTTCGTTTATCCCGACATACAGCCCGACGACATTGTGATGTTCGGCTCTTTCTATGCCGTCAACCCCGTCATCCGTCCTCAGGTGAAGGGTTTCCTCGACTATGCCCAGAGCCATGGTGCCATTTTGTATTATGACGTGAACTACCGTTCGTCGCATCGCAGCGAGGTGATGAAGATTACGCCCAGCCTTCTTGAGAACCTTGAGATGGCCGACATCGTGAGGGGCTCATCGGAGGATTTCGAGGTGATTTACGGAAAGTCGGACCCCGATGTCATCTTCAATGCCGAAATCTCATTCTATTGCAAGCAGTTCATTCTCACCCGCGGTCAGCAGCCGGTTGCCCTTCGCACCCGTTCCTTGAAGAAAGACTATGCCATCGGTGCGACGTCCACCGTGAGCACCATCGGCGCCGGCGACAATTTCAATGCCGGCCTGGTGTATGGCCTGCTGCGATACGGCATCACGCGGCAAGAGCTGGAACTGGGAATGACCGAGGAGCAATGGGACAACGTGATACATTGTGCCCAGCTCTTCTCGGCCAACTGCTGCCAGAGCATCAGCAACAGCGTGAGCCCCGAATTTGGAAATGAGATGAAGCGGCAAATGGAGCGGGAGGCCGCTGAAAGAGCCGAAGAATGATAAAAAATCTTGAAAAATAAACATATATCGACCATGATTGAAATTAAAGACAACATCTACTATGTGGGAGTGAACGACCGCAACAAGGGCCTTTTTGAAGGCCTTTGGCCTCTGCCCAACGGTGTGAGCTACAATTCCTATCTTATCAACGACGAGAAAGTGTGCCTGGTTGACACGGTGGAAGCCGACTTCTTCCTGCCTTTCCTCCAGAACATCCGTGAGGTGCTGGGCGACAAGCCCGTCGATTACCTTGTGGTCAACCACATGGAGCCCGACCATAGCGGCAGCATTGCGCTCATCAAGAAATATTATCCCGACATCAAAATTGTGGGCAACAAGAAGACTTTCGGCATGATGAGCGGCTTCTACGGCATCGGCGACGGCACCGTAGAGGTGAAAAACGGCGACGTGCTTCAGCTGGGCTCTCACACGCTGACCTTCGTGTTCACGCCCATGGTCCACTGGCCCGAAACGATGATGACTCTCTGCGCCGGCGCCGATTGCCAGGTGCTTTTCAGCGGCGACGCCTTCGGGTGCTTCGGAGCGCTGAACGGCGGCGTCATCGACGAGGAAATCAATTGCGACACCTTCTGGCTTGAGATGGTGCGCTACTATTCCAACATCGTGGGCAAATACGGCACGCCCGTTCAGAACGCCCTGAAAAAGCTTGCCGGCGTGAAGCTCGACTACATCTGCTCCACCCACGGCCCGGTGTGGCACGAGCACATCGGCCGCGTGGTTGACATCTACGACCGCCTGAGCAAATACGAAACCGAGCCGGGCCTGGTCATCTGCTACGGCACCATGTACGGCAATACCGAGCGTGCCGCCGAGGTTATTGCGCGCGCCGCCTCACAAGCCGGTGTGAAGAACATCGTGATGTACAACGTTTCGCAGACCCATCACAGCTATATCATCCGCGACGTGTTCCGCTATCGCGGCCTCATCGTTGGTGCGCCCACCTACAACACCGGGCTCTATCACGAAATGGATGTGTTGTTGAGCGAGCTTGCCGGCAAGGACATCAAGGGCAACCACCTGCTGGGATGGTTCGGCTCGTTTGCCTGGGCCAGCAAGGCCGTTGGTGAAATAGCCCGTTGGAACGAGGAGCGCCTGCATTTCGAGGCCGTGGGCACACCCGTGGAAATCAAGCAGAGCCTGACGGCCGACACCTTTGCGCAGTGCGAGGCGCTGGGCCGGGCGATGGCCGAGAAATTGCTTTCTGAATAATTCTCATTGGGGGGCGCGCGGGCGTGCCCCTTTCTTTTTTTCTTTCTAGATTTTCTAGATATTCTAGAAGTTCTAGATATTCTAGAAGCTCTAGATATTCTAGATTTTCTAGAAGTTCTGGATTATTCAGATTTCTCATTAATAATTGCTGCCCTATGAAGAAAATCGGACTGCTTCCGCGAATTCTTATTGCCATTGTCCTTGGCATTGTGCTGGGGCAGTGGCTCACGTTGCCGTGGGTGCGCGCCTTCGTGACGTTCAACGGCATTTTCAGCCAGTTGCTGGGCTTTCTCATTCCTTTCATCATCATAGGCCTGGTGACGCCCTCCATCGCCGAGATTGGGAAGGGCGCGGGCCGCCTGCTCCTGGCCACGGTGGCCGTGGCCTATTTCGACACCGTGTTCAGTGGCTTGCTGGCCTTTTTCACCGGTTCGTGGCTCTTTCCGGCCATGGTGGAGCACACCGCGGGCACCGTGTCCGTGGAGAAGCCAGCCGACGTGGAGCCGTTTTTCGTCGTCAACATCCCGGCCATGTTCGATGTGATGAGCGCATTGGTCTTTTCGTTCATGGTAGGACTGGTCACCGCACATGCCGAGTTGCGCACCCTGAAAGCGTGGTTTTCCGACTTCCGCGAGGTCATTGTCCACACCATTGCTAAAGTCATCATTCCCCTGTTGCCGCTATATATCTTCGGCATTTTCCTGCAAATGACGCACACGGGCCAGGTGGCCCACATCGTGGCGGTGTTTGCACAAATCATCCTGGTGATTTTCGTTCTCCACCTGGCCATCCTGCTCTACGAGTTTTGCGTGGCGGGCGCCGTGGTTCGCCGCAACCCCCTGCGGCTTCTTGCCACCATGCTTCCGGCCTATTTCACCGCCCTGGGCACGTCGTCGTCGGCCGCCACCATTCCCGTCACGCTTCGTCAGGCCCAGAAGAACGGCGTATCGCCCGGCGTGGCCGGGTTCACCATTCCCCTTTGCGCCACCATCCACATGCCGGGCTCGGCCATGAAAATCACGGCTTGCGCCCTTACCATCTGCCTTTTGCAAGGTCACCCCTGCGGTTTCCCGGTGTTCATGAATTTCATCATGATGCTGGCCATTGTCATGGTGGCTGCTCCCGGCGTGCCCGGCGGAGCCATCATGGCCGCGCTGGGTCCGCTGGCCTCCATCCTCGGCTTCAGCACTGAGTCTCAGGCTCTTATGATTGCCCTCTACATTGCCATGGACTCCTTCGGCACCGCCTGCAATGTTACGGGCGACGGCGCCGTTGCCGTTCTTCTCAACCGGTTCTTCGGGCCGGCACGCTCCAAGGATTCTTGAATTTTTTATCAAGGAGAAGGGTGAGCTAAGGAGTTTTTTTGCTTCTTCATCTTCTAAGGAGGAAAGGGAGCCAGGGAGTTTTTTTCCTTGCTTCTTCATTTTCTAAGGAGGAAAGGGAGCCAAGGAGTTTTCCTTGCTTCTTCATTTTCTAAGGAGGAAAGGGAACTAAGGAGTTGTTTCTCCTTGGCTCCCTTTCTTTTTATAATTTTATAAAAAAGCCCCGTGGATAATAAATAATTTGGAAAAAATTTTCGTCATTCGCAAAAAATCCGTACCTTTGTTGCAAACGAAAAAAAGCTACTGTAACCATGGAAAAAATCACTCAGGAAAATTTCGACCAGCTCTATGTTGACCCCATCGAGCAACGGCAGATCGACCATTTCGTGTGCAAGGAAATGGGCCGCCAGATCCACCGCTACATCAAGGCCATGTCGGGGCGCAAGTGCATCATGGAGAAGTTTGAAGAGCAGCTCTCCAAGCTCAGTGAGGCCGAAAAGGAGGAAGCCATCGCCCGCTATATCGACCTGAACCGCAAGGCCATCAGCGGCCTCGACTTCAAATTGGTGGTGGCGCGCGCCTTTGCCAACTATTGCGACACCTTTGAATACATGGTGGAGATGATCAACAACGCCCAGAAGTTGGACTTCTACCTGAAGCGCGTGAAGGCCAAGTATATTCAGTTCCACGAAGTCTTTGAGCAAGACGGCAAGTTCGGCATCCGCGACCACCGCGGCCAGCAACTGGTGTCGCCCCAGTATGAGTTCCTCCGCACCTGCTACACCTACGTCGATGACCTCGTCACCATGCCCATCATCGCTCAGAAGGACGGCAAGATGGGCCTCATTCTCCCCGACCGCCACGACACCGTGGTGGCCGAGTTTGTTTACGACGACATCCAGCTTCGCGACGAGCCGCCCTATTTCGACGCCTTCATCGGCAAGAAGAAGGTGCCCCTGGTGCCCACGCCGGCCGCCGCCCTTCAGGCTCCCGCTCCCCAGAAAAAACACAAAGAGAAATAGCATGAACACCCGACTTTTCAGAACTACCCTCGGCATGGTGCTCCTGCTCCTTGCCCATGCCGCCTATGCCCAAAAGGAGCTGGTGGTGGTGGCCAACCGCAACATCAATTATGAAGACCCGCGCTTCGAAAGGACTGGCACGCTGGAGCGTGGCGAGGCCATCACGGTGAGCGACAACGGCAGCACCTACGGGTGGTGGATTTACCCCATGGAGCCCACCGTAGATTTCGCCAAGAGAAATTTCCATGTGCCCGGCACCGTGCAGGGTGAGCTCTGCATCGTGGTGAACGGCTCCAACGTCCGTTTCCGCGAGTCACCCTCCCTCAACGCCGGCATCTATTGCGTTGACATCATGAGCGGTGCCTCCTATTTTCAAAAAGGCTTTATTAAAGACAGCCAGGTGAAGCGCGAATACCGGGATAGCGAGGGCATACTCCGTTGCTGGGACCCCATCTACCTGCCCAAGGGCACCCGCCTGCCCTACAAAGGCAAGGTGGGCGAGTTCTACAAAACCGCCTTCGACGGCTACACGCTCTACATCTCGGCCAAGTACAGCTATGTGAAGTAGCTCACCGCTTTTTTTGAAGTGCCATGGTTGGAAAGCCTGCCAACCATGGCACGTTCTTTTTTGGGTTAGCCTAGGAAGACCTAGGAAGACCTAGGAAAGCCTAGATGTTCAGAAATGATTTCCTTGCCCCAAAAAAGGAGACAAAAGACGACCTCCCTTTGTCAAGATTTTTCAACAAATTTTAGATTCCCCAAAAGGTTTGACCGCAAATTGAGGGGAGAGATCTTGAAGATTGAGAGGAGAAAACTTCAAGATTTCTCCTCGAAATTTGCGGTCAAACTTTGGGGGATTTATAAACCGCTGAATTTCAGCGGTTTACAAAACCTTCGGGAAAACAGCCGGTTTTGTCAATATTTTTTACCAATTTTAATCCGGCTTGTTATCCATCTCGAAGGCAGGGAAAACAGGAACAAAGAACAATTAAATAAAATAAGGTGTAAGGTGCCATTCTTCAGAAAAAATGCGTACCTTTGCACCTAAAATGGTTAATCATTCTTTTTTGATATTCACGTTTATCTAAATCATTCATGAAACTACGAGAAAGAACATGTTGAGAAAATGTTTTCTTTTGCTTGCCCTCACTATGATGACGGTGCAGGGAGCATGGGCTCGGAGACTGAGCGGTAGCGGCACGGAAGAGAGTCCGTACCTGATTTCAAGCGAATCAGACTGGGACTTTCTGGCAATCAATTTTTTCGGCACCGACTTCAACGGCAAGCACTATAAGCTGATTGCCGATATCAGTGTTAACCGTGGCAAGAAGCAAGTAATCAAGTAAAACCGGCGTATTGTAGTTCAGGCGCTCAGGCGCTTGGGCGTTTGTGATATTGGGAGATTGGGCTTTTGGTCGTAAAGGCGTTCAGGCTCTTTCTCCCATTTTTCTAATCTCTTGAACAATCAATCTTCCATTTTCTAATCTCTCAAACAATCAAAACGACTACACCCCCCTCGCGTATGAAAAAGATTTTATTTGTGGTTTTATGCCAGCTATGGCTCCTGCCGTTGTCGGCGGGCGACATCTATGTTTCAACCACGGGGAGCGACGTTGCCGACGGCACCAGTGGCCGTCCGTTGCGCACCCTTCACCAGGCCCTTCGCCAGGCGCGTGAATGGCGGCGGATGGGCGACAACCGTTGTGCGGGCGGCATCCGCATCCTGATGGGCGGCGGCACCTATCGCCTGGACCGTCCGTTGCTTGTGCGGCCCGAGGACAGCGGCACCGAGCAGTCGCCCACCATCATCATGCCCTGGCGGCCGGGCGAGCAGGTGGTGGTGAGCGGCGGCGTGGCCCTCGGCGGCTGGCAACGCGGCACCTCAGACGAGCGCGTGGCCCCCGCCCTTCGTTCCCGGCTGTGGACGGCCCCCGCACCCTTGGAGGGCTCGCGTCCCGCCCTTGTTCGCCAGTTGACGCTGGGCACCACGTGCCGTGCCACGCAATACGGTTTCACTTCGCCCCTGGCCCACGGCAGCCACCTGCGCCTGGAGCGCATGCTCGACTTCGATGCCTCGGCGCGCACCATCACCATTCCCACGCCCCCGTTCCTGAAAGGGCGCGGCGATGGTGCACAGGCCGTGCCGCAAGGGCTTGAGATGCTGGTCCACCAGCGGTGGGCCATTGCCCTGCTACGCGTGAAATCGCTGGTTGTGCAGGGCGACCGCACCGTGGTGACCTTCCACGAACCCGAAAGCACGTTGGAGTTTGAGCACCCGTGGCCGCAACCCGTCATCGACGGCGAGCTTGGCAATTCGTCGTTCACCCTGATGAACGCGCTGGAATTGCTCGACGAGGCCGGCGAGTGGGTGCAGGACTGGCCGTCGGGGCGCATCTTCTACCTGCCGGCGGCCGGTGAGGTGCCCGGTGAAGAAGCCATGTCGGTGCCGTTGCTGGAGCGCCTGGTCACCGTGAGCGGCACTGCCGGTCGGCGCGTGGAATATGTTCAATTCCGCAATATCACCTTTGCCGATGCCGCATGGACGCGCCCGTCGCGCCTCGGCCATGTCACCCTTCAAGGCGGTTTCCCCATCCTCGATGCCTACAAGCTGGCGGTGCCGGGCCTTCCCGAGAAGGCCGAGCTGGAGAACCAGGCGTGGGTGGAGCGCCCCGATGCTGCCGTCAGCGTGAGCCATGCCCGCCATGTGGACTTCGTGGGCTGCTCTTTCCGCAACCTGGCATCTACGGCCCTCGACCTGCGCGAGTGCGTGGACCAGTCGCTCGTTGACAGTTGCCGTTTTGAGCACATCGGCGGCACGGCATTGCTCATCGGAACCTTCCCCGACGAGGGCTTCGAGACCCATGTGCCCTTTACGCCGCTCCATGAGGATGAGCTTTGCCACCACATCACCGTAAGCCGCAACGTGGTGAACGACTGTACCATCGAGGATTGGGGATGCGTGGGCATGGCCGCCGGCTATGTGAGCAATGTGAACATAGTACAAAACGAAGTTTCAAACGTCAATTATTCGGGCATCTGCATAGGGTGGGGGTGGACGCCGCGGCGGAGCGGCATGCACCACAACACCGTGAGCGGCAACCACATCCACCGCTACGCCCGCCAGCTTTATGATGCCGGCGGCATCTATACGCTAAGCAACCAGCCCAACAGCCTTATCACGGGCAACCGCATTGCCCGTCCCAGCGAGGCGCCCTACGCCACCAACCGCCGCGCCTTCTGCATCTATTTCGACGAGGCCACCGACGGCTTCACCGTCAGTGGCAACGACATGGACCGCGAAAGCATCGGGTGGAACAAGCCGGGAAAGAAGATGAAGGTGGAGCCATAGGGCTTATATAGTTAAGGGATTTTGAAAGATGAATTATTATATAGATTTCTTGGATTTCGACCCGAAGCAGCAGGGCAACGAGTACCTGTGGAAAGCCTATCGGCCCGTGAGCATCACTGAGCAGGGGGGCGACATCCTTCTGCGCGTGCCCTTCGTGCGCCAGGCACCGGGCAACGAAATGGCTCCCCATCCCGACGGCGGACGGCAAGAGCACACCATCGTGGTGAGATATTACGAGCCGGGCATCGTCAGGGTGTTTGCCGATTTTGAACATCCGGGCAACACCCAGCCCGCCGACAGCGACGACATGTTGCAATACTCGGTCAGGGTGAAACGTGTGCCGTTGCATGTGGAAACCGACGGCAACTGCCTCTATGCCAGCACGCCCGACGGTGTGCGGCGGGCCGTGCTCAGCCGCCCCGAGGCACCCACCGACCACTGGAGCGACCTCTTGCCGCCACCCCAGGAAACTTTGGACCTCACCCTTCTGCCCGACGGAAAGACCGAGGTGCGGCTGGCCGCCTACGACCATTTCTCGCCGCCACGCTACGATGCCCTGCCCGTGGCCTTCTGCCAGAAGAAGGACGACCAGCTGTGGGCAACCATCAGCTTTGAGTGCCGCCACGACGAGTGCTTCGCCGGCACCGGAGAGCGGTTTATGAAAATGGACCTCAGCGGCCAGACCTTCTTCCTGAAGAACCAGGACGGACAGGGCGTGAACAACCGCCGCACCTACAAGAACATTCCCTTCTACGTGTCGAGCCGACTCTACGGAGTGTATTACCACACCACGGCCTATGGCAAACTCTCGCTGGCCGGACAGTCCACGCGCAGCGTGCAATTCCTCAGCGAGCAGGGGCTGGTGGACGCCTTTATCATCGGTGGCGAGAGCCTCGGCGATATTGTTCGCGGCTACCGCGACTTGACGGGTTATCCCGAGATGCCGCCGCTATGGAGCTTCGGCGTGTGGATGAGCCGCATGACCTATTTCTCGGCGCACGAGGTGGAAGACATCTGCCAGCGGCTGCGCCGGGAGCATTTTCCCTGTGACGTGATACACCTCGACACCGGGTGGTTCAAGACCGACTGGCTGTGCGAATGGAAGTTCAACGAGGAGCGCTTCCCCGACCCGCCGGCCTTCATCCAAAGGCTCAGGGCGCAGGGTTTCCGCGTGTCGTTGTGGCAGTTGCCCTATGTGGCCGAGGATGCCGAGCAGATAGACGAGGCTCGCCGCCACAACTACATTGCCCCGCTCACTGAGACCCGGCGCACCGAGGGCAGCAATTTCTCGGCCCTCGATTATGCGGGCACCATCGACTTCACCAATACCGAGGCCACCCGCTGGTACCAGCAATTGTTGCGTCGGTTGTTGCAGATGGGCGTGGCCTGCATCAAGACCGACTTCGGCGAGAACATCCACCTCGATGCCCATTATCAGAACATGCCGGCTCGTCTGCTCAACAATCTCTATGCCCTGCTTTACCAGAAGGCCGCCTTCGACGTGACGAAGGAGGTGACCGGCCAGGGCATCGTGTGGGCCAGGGCGGCGTGGGCCGGTTGCCAGCGCTTCCCCCTGCATTGGGGCGGCGACAGCGCCTCTTCGTGGGACGGCATGGCGGGTTCGCTTAAAGGCGGCCTGCACTTCGGCCTGTCGGGATTTGCCTTTTGGAGCCACGACGTGCCGGGGTTCCATTCGCTGCCCGACTTCATGAACGGCGTGGTTGACGACAAGGTGTATGTAAGGTGGACGCAATTTGGCGTTTTCACCTCCCACATTCGCTATCACGGCACCAGCAAACGCGAGCCGTGGCATTTCCCCCGTGTCAGCGATATCGTAAGACGGTGGTGGCGGCTCAGGTATGCACTTATTCCATATATCGTGGAAGAAAGCCGCGAGGCGTGCCGCTCGGGATTGCCCGTGCTACAGGCCCTCGTGTTCCACCACCCGCACGACAAGACCTGCTGGCACATCGACGACCAATACTACTTCGGGCGGCAATTCCTGGTGTGCCCCGTCATGAACGGCGAAGGGCGCCGACAGGTCTATCTGCCTGAAGGCGAGTGGGTTCACTTCTTCACCGGCGAGCGTTTTGAGGGCCGCCAGTGGCTGCTGTTTGAAAACATTCCGCTGGAAATCATGCCCGTATTTGTGAAAACCGGTGCCGAGATACCCGTCTTCCCTTACGAAGTGGACTGTACCGACGACATGGATTTGTCAAAATCGCAAACCCTCACCATCGACAACCGTTTCAGCGGCTACCCCCTCTAATTCAATAAATCCCCATCACCCCATGAACACCTGGAAACCCGACCTTGAGCAGACCAAGCAGCGATATATAGACTGGTGGAACCACAAAGGCATTATTATAAATATGTGGGAACACTTCCAAGAAGGCGTGACGCCCCATGCCGACGTGCCCGCCCCTGCGCCGGCCAAAGACCTGAACCAGAAATGGTTTGACCCAAAGTGGCGCGCCGACTACCTCGATTGGTATGTGGCCCATTCCTCATTGAAGGCCGACATTTTGCCCGTGGCCAACACGCAGCTGGGGCCGGGGTCCTTGGCTGCCATCCTCGGAGGCGTGTTCGAGGGTGGGGAAGACACCATCTGGATTCATCCCGACCCGCATTTCACCGACGACATCACCTTCAACCCCCAGCACCCCAACTACTTGCTTCACAAAGAGTTGCTCCGTGCATGCAAGGCGAAAGCCCAGGGCCACTACTATGTGGGCATGCCCGACCTGATGGAGGGCCTCGACGTGCTGGCCGCGTTGAAGGGCACCGACAAAGTGCTGCTCGACACCGTCATGCAGCCCGAAGTGCTGGAAAGGCAGATGCAGACCATCAACGACATCTATTTCCGCGTCTTCGACGAACTCTACGACATCATCCGCGAAGGCGACGAAATGGCTTTCTGCTACTTCTCGGCATGGGCTCCGGGAAAGATGACGAAGCTTCAGAGCGACATTTCAACCATGATCAGCCAAGACGACTACCGCCGCTTCGTGCAGCCCTTCATCAGGGAGCAGTGCCAGAAAATCGACTATACCCTGTACCACCTCGACGGCGTGGGAGCCATGCACCACCTGCCGGCGTTGCTCGAAATAGAAGAGCTCAACGCCATTCAATGGACGCCCGGAGTGGGTGAGCCACAGGGGGGAAGCAGCAAGTGGTACGACCTTTACAAGAAAATTCTCGCGGCTGGGAAGAGCGTCATGGCCTGCTGGGTGACACTTGATGAACTGAAGCCCTTGCTCGACAATATCGGGGCAGAGGGCGTTCACTTGGAAATGGATTTCCACAATGAACGCGAAGTGGAGCAGGCCATGCGCATTGTGGAAGAATTTCAGAAAAAAGATGACGACGACCGTCGGGTGGATGACATCATACGCCTCACCGAGCAGCGGTTTGCTGAGGAAAAACCGTCGCTGAAAGAGGTCGCCGCAAAGAAAATAATGGTGCTCGACGGGGCCATGGGAACCATGATTCAGCAATATGGACTCACCGAAGAGCAGTTCCGTGGCGCTCGCTTTTCCGGACATAAGGTTGCATTGAAGGGTTGCAACGACGTGTTGTCTCTGACGGCGCCCCAGGTGGTTGCCGACATCCACCGAAAATACCTGGAAAGCGGGGCCGACATGATAGAAACCAACACGTTCAACGCCCAGCGCATCTCCATGAAGGACTACGGCCTGGAGGACTGTTGCCGCGATATCAACCTGGCGGCGGCACGTCTGGCCCGGCAGGTGGCCGACGAGTTCACGGCGGCCAACCGCCGGAAACCGCGCTTCGTACTGGGGTCGATGGGGCCGACGAACAAAACCTGCACCCTGTGCCAGGACGATAAGGCGTTTGCCCCCTTGCTCAGCGACGCCTATCGCGAACAGGCCGAGGCGTTGCTCGAGGGCGGTGTTGACGCCCTGCTCATTGAAACCATTTTCGACACGCAAAACGCTTCGCTGGCCCTCCAAGCCGCCGGGGAAGTGATGGAAAAGCGTGGACGATGGGTGCCCGTCATGCTCAGTTTCGCCGTGGCAACACCCGACGGCCACAATATGCTTGGGCAGGATATTGCAATGTTTATCAACTCGTTGGAGAAACTTCCCGGATTGTCGGGAGTGGACATCTTCTCCGTGGGTCTCAATTGTTTTGCCGACGTGGGGCAGATGACGCCGTTCGTCTTGCGGCTGGCCACGAATTTCCCTTACCGCCTGAGCCTTTATCCCAACGCCGGATTGCCCGATGGCAACGGACGATATATGAAGGAGGCCGCCGACTTTGCCGCTGGACTGTGGCCGTTGCTCGAGCAACATGTGCTCAATGTGACGGGCGGCTGTTGTGGCACCACTCCCGCTCATATCGGCGCATTGGCCCGGCTGGTGGAACCGGCAGAAGGGCTGTTCCTTTCTCCGCGGAACCCGGAACTCCACCTTCCGTCGCCCGTAGGAGAAGCTCCAAGCCCGTCGGTAAGCGCCGCCGCTCACTCGTCGGACGAAAACGAGGCTTCGTCAGTCTTTTCCGCCATCCTTGCCGGAAACAGCATTGAGGCCGAGGCGGCCGTTCGCCAGGCCATTGCCCAGGGCCTGCCACCCCAGGATATTGTCAACGGCCAGATGATCAGCGCCATGGCCGAGGTGGGCCAGCGCTTTCAAGACGGAAAGGCCTTTGTGCCACAGCTCCTCATGTCGGGCCGCGCCATGAAAAGTGCCCTCGCCATTCTTCAGCCCCTCCTGGCCGGAAGCAGCAGCGCCACACTGGGGAAGGTGGTCATCGGCACCGTGAAAGGCGACTTGCACGACATCGGCAAGAACCTCGTGGCCAGCATGCTCGAGGGTTGCGGATTTACCGTGGTGAACATCGGCATCGACGTGTCGGCCGACAGGTTTATTGAAGAAGTGAAAAAGAACGAGCCCGACATTCTCTGCATGAGCGCCCTGCTCACCACTACCATGGGCTATATGCGCGAGGTCATAGAGGCGCTGGAACGGGCCGGCATCCGCCACCGCGTGAAAGTCATGGTGGGCGGGGCACCCGTCACTCAGGGCTTTGCCGACGAAATCGGTGCCGACGGCTACAGCGACAACGCCAACTCGGCCGTCACCGTGGCCAAGCAATTGCTTGGTAAACTATAATTCCCATCCATTCCTCCCATCAACCATCTTTCTCCCATGCAAGCAAAATTCCTCGAACCCGCCGACTGGTTCATTCTTTCAGCCTATTTCATCATTTTGTTGGCCATCGGCCTTTGGGCCAGTACGAAGCGTAAGAAAGGCAGCAGCCTCTTCCTGGCCGGACATTCCCTGCGCTGGTACCACATCGGCTTTTCTATGTGGGGCACCAATGTGGGGCCGTCAATGCTCATTGCCTCAGCCTCGGCAGGCTTCACCACGGGCATCGTGTCGGGCAACTACGCTTGGTACGCCTTTGTGTTTATCGCCCTGCTGGCTTTCGTCTTTGCACCAAGGTATTTGGGCACTGGCGTGAGCACACTGCCCGAGTTCATGGGCCTGCGCTTCGGTTCCGCCACGCGCAACATCCTGGCGTGGTACACCATTGTCACCATCCTTATTTCGTGGCTGGCCCTGACGCTTTTTGCAGGAGGCATTCTCATCCGTCAGGTGTTCAGCATCCCCATGTGGGCGTCGGCGCTCATCCTGCTGGCCATTTCGGCCTTCTTCAGCATGGCCGGAGGGCTGAAGGCGGTGGCCTATACGAATGTCTATCAGATGATTTTGCTCATTGTGGTGTCGGCAACGCTGACCATTGCCGGACTGGTGAAGGTGGGCGGCGTGGGGGCGCTGGCCGACGCCGTTCCCGCGCATTTCTGGAACCTCTTCCGCCCCAACAGCGACGCCGATTTCCCGTGGCTGCCCATCATCCTGGGTTATCCCGTCATGGGCGTGTGGTTCTGGTGTACCGACCAGAGCATGGTGCAGCCCGTGTTGGCGGCGCGCAGCCTCAACGAGGGGCAGAAGGGCGCCAACTTCACCGGCTGGCTGAAAATCCTCGACGTGCCGCTTTACATCCTTCCCGGCGTGCTCTGCCTGGCTCTTTTCCCCAACCTTCAGAACCCCGACGAGGCTTATATGACCATGGTCACCAACCTCTTCCCCGTGGGCATGGTGGGACTGGTGATGGCCGTGCTCACGGCCGCCCTGGTGAGCACCATCGGCTCGGCGTTGAACGCCCTGAGCACCGTGTTCACCATCGACATCTATCAAAAGCGTTTCAATCCGCAGGCCACGCCAGGCGACATCTTGCGCACCGGCCGGCTGGTGACGGTTGTGGGGGCCGTGGTTGCCGTGCTCATCTGTGTGGCCATCGACAGCATTCAGGGCCTCAACCTCTTTAACATTTTCCAGTCGGTGCTTGGATTTATTGCGCCGCCCATGGCCGCCGTCTTCCTGTTCGGCGTGTTCTGGAAGCGGGCCACGCCCCTGGCCGCCAACCTCGCGCTCACCGTCGGCACGGTGTTCAGCATCGGCGTGGGCATTCTCTATTTGTGGGTGCTGCCCGCCGAGACCCATCCCTTCTGGCCCCATTTCATGTTGCTTTCCTTCTATATCTTTGTCGCCATCGCCCTTTTCATGGCCGTGGTGTCGCTCTTTGGAAAGCCAACGGCGCAACCCTCAATGATGAAAGTTGCGCCGCAGCGTCCCGCCACCTCCGTCATCGTGGGCTGGTTCCTCCTCGCCCTCGTCATGGTGGCCCTTTATATTTTCTTCAACGGCTGGTAAAACCTTATTTATAAGGCTTATAGATTTCTATAGACTTCTATAGATTTCTATAGGCCTTTACTGCCTTATCTTCTTCCCTTTTTTCACTATAATTCCCTTGTGGTGGCTGGAAATTGGCTGGCCGGCAAGGTTGTAGGCGGGTGCCTGCTGCCGGGTGTCGGCGGCGGGGGTGTGGATGGCCGTTTCGGTGCCGTTGATGAAGTCGGGAAGATAGAAGCCGAGATGGGGCGGCTGGTTATAGGCCGTCTGCTGCCATGCCACGCCCAGCCGGTAGGTGTGGTCGTGCATGAGCGTTGGCACGCGATAAGGGGTCGGCAGGTTGGTGGTGAAAATGTTTAGCGTGCACCCGTCGGCGCTGTTCCAAAGGATGACCTCCTCGCGCCAGTCGCCGAAGATGTCGGCCTGCAGGCACGGCGTTTTCTTCGTTGAGTTGCACGACGACGAGTGGTTGTAGTTGGCCATGTTGATTACCGGAGTCGTTCCGTTGCCGTTCCAACTGGCGATGCCGGCACCGTCGAGCAGGTTGTCCTGTGCCGTGCCGTCCCAGTAGATGCGGAAATTGAGCGACGTTGACTTTTCCGACGCTATTTCTCCGGTCACGGCGCTGCGCTGTTGCCGCTCGTCGCTCGAGCTGAAATAGAATCCGCGGTGGTTGGCATCGAGTTGTGCCGCAATGCCGCGTCCGTTGTCCTTGCCGGAGTTTCCGCCCTTGAAGATGACCTCGCCGGTGGCCGCGTCGTGAACGTCCCACGAATAGGTTTCCTTGTCCTCGTGCACCTGGAACACTTCCAGCCCTGGGCGGTCGGGGTTGAGGTCGCTCAGGTGCATGGCGTCGCCGTGGCCGAAGCCGGTGGCATAGAGCAGGCGGCCGTTGTCGTCGAGTGCTGCCGCTCCCCAGATGATTTCGTCCTTGCCGTCGCCATCGACGTCGGCCACCGACAGGTTGTGGTTGCCGTTGGCATAGAGCGTCCTACGGTTGTTGCCCGACGTGGCGGGCGGGGCGTCGAAGGTGTCGGTGGTGCCGTCGCCATTGGTCACACTGTACTGGGTGTTTGAGCGCGAGCTATGGAGCCACCGCTGGCTGAGGCTGGTGCCGTTGAAATCGACGGCCCATACGAAGGCGTAGGTGTAATAGCCGCGGCAGAACACGCCGCTGGCCTTGCTGCCGTCGGCATCGAGACAAGCCACGCATGCCAGGAACCGCTCGCCGCGGTTGCCGTAGTTGGCTTTGTCGTTCTTCCCGCTGCGGTCGTCCCAGTTGAAGGTTCCCGTGGCCGCCCCTCCGTAACCGGTGTCGCGGTTGGGGTTATAGAAAATGGTGTGGATGGCGCGGCCCGTTGTTCCCTCGAACACGGTGAGATATTCCTGTCCGCCTGTGATGCGCCCTTTACTACTGCCCCAGTCGTGGCTGTCGTCCACGGCGATGATGTCGGGGTCGGTGGCTGCCTGGCTGACAAAGGCGCCCTGTCCGTCGCGGCTTCCGGGGCCTGTCTTGCACATCATCTCGGCCCGTCCGTCGCCGTCGAAGTCATAGACCAGGAACTGCGTGTAGTGTGCACCGGCGCGGATGTTCGGACCGAGGTCCACGCGCCAGAGCTTTTCGCCCGAGAGCTTGTAGCAGTCCAGAAAGACGTTGCCGGTCTGTCCGTCCTGCGAGTTGTCTTTCGAGTTGTCGGGGTCCCATTTTACGATGATTTCATATTGTCCGTCGCCATCGACGTCGCCCACCGAGCAGTCGTTGGGCGAATAGCTGCATGTTGAACCGTCTTTCATGGTCTGGTTGGCGGGGCGGTCCAGCGTCAGTTTCATGTAGATATTGTCCCAGGGAACGGCGTCAGGGGTTTGTTCGGCAATTTGTCCCTGTGTTTTCACCCTTACCTGGTAGAGGCTGGCGGCGGTGCCCGACAAGTCGGTAAAGTTGCTTGCCGCGAGGTCCTCGGCGATGACGGTGCCGTCGCGCAACAGGTCGAAGCGGGTGTCGTCGTTGTCGGTAGCCAAAACGCGCCAGCTTACGAAGTTGCCCTGTCGCGATGGTGTGGGCAGGGCCACCACTCCGCGGTCCAGGCGTTCTATCTGCGGGGTAGGGGTTGACTGGGCGGCGGCTGCGGCGGCCGTAGCCAGGAAAGCGGTGGTGATGAGTGTTTTTAGTAGTTTCATTGTTATTGAGTTTTTAAGAAGGGTTGTTTTTTCTTGAGGGAGGGGTGGTTCCATGATATGGCAACTTACGGGACAAGGGCGGCGTTCATTGAGGAGGGCGGGCCTCAGAGCCAGCGAAAGGCGTCCTATTTCTTGCGGATGATGGTGAGGCCGTCGCGCAGGGGGAGCATGACGCGCTCCACGTGCTGGTCTTGGGCCACGAAGTCGTTGAACCGTTCTATGCCCTGCGTCTGCCGGTCGGCGGGAGCGGGCGTTTCGAGCACATGACCGCCCCACAGGGTGTTGTCGGCCAGTATGAACCCTCCCGCTCTTACAAGGCCGAGCGCCATTTCGTAGGTTTCCATGTAGGTGCGCTTGTCGCCGTCGATGAACGCCATGTCGAAGGTGATGCCCAGCCGCGGCGCCTCGGTGATGGCGTCGCCGATGAACAGTTCTATCTTGTCGGCCACGTCGGAGCCTTCAATCCATTTTCGGGCGAAATCCTCCATTTCGTCGTTCACCTCGAAGGTATAGACCTTTCCGTCCTGTTCCAGCCCCTGTGCCAGGCAGATGGCGCTATATCCGCTGAACGTTCCCACTTCCAGGATGTTGCGCGGCCTGGCCATTTTCACCAGCATGGTGAGCAGGCGGCCCTGCAGGTGCCCGCTGGCCATGCGCCCGTTGAGCAGGTGCACGTTGGTGGCCCGCCACAACCGGTAGAGGTATTCACCCTCGGGGTCGGAATGGCTGCGCAGGTATTCCTCGATGATTTCCTCGCGGCTCATTGCTCCTCCTCCTGCGGCGCCACGAGCGCTTCCACGGCCAGGCGGTAGCTGTCGAGCCCGAAGCCGCAGATAACCCCGCGGCAGGCGGCGGAAATCATGGAGTGGTGGCGGAAGGGCTCGCGCTGGTGGACGTTGCTGATGTGTACCTCCACCACGGGGCATTTCAGTGAGCGGATGCAATCGTGCAGGGCGATGCTCGTGTGGGTGTAGGCGCCGGCGTTGAGCACGATGCCGTCGAAGGTGAACCCCACCTCCTGCATCTTGTCGATGAGCGCCCCTTCGCAGTTGCTCTGGTAGTAGTGCAGCTCCACATCCTCGTAGCGTGCCTTGAGCCGCGGCAGGAAGGCGTCGAACGAACACCTGCCGTAGATGCCCGGCTCGCGGGTGCCCAGCAGGTTAAGGTTCGGCCCGTTCAAAATCAGTATTTTCTTCATTTCCCAATTTTTTCTGCAAAGTTACGGATAAACGAGAGAAATGCAAAAGGAAAACCTGTTTTTCTTTTCATTTCCGAGTGCAAGTAACTTTGTCAGCTTTGTAAAAATACTTCCAAAGCCAACCTTTGAACTCCCGCAATCTTGTGGATAGAAAGGTGACGAAAAACTGTCAAAAATCTTGACAAAATCGGCCATTTTTCCTTAGGTTTTGTAAACCGCTGAATTTCAGCGGTTTGTAAATCCTCCAAACTTTGACCGCAAATTTCGGGGAGAAATCTTGAAGTTTTCTCCTCTCAATCTTCAAGATCTCTCCCCGAAATTTGCGGTCAAACCTTTTTGAGGGTATAAATTTTGTTGAAAAATCTTGACAAATTCTTTTCGTCTTCCGACGATGGTTTCAACGCCGCGATGGCTCTTGGAGGGTGATGTGGGAAATAAAAAAACTGCGGGCTTTTTGAACCTTCGGGAGTGTGCCGTCGGTCCGAAAAGCCCGCAGAGGGGGAACTGTTGGTTTAATTAAAGATGGAACTGGCAGGGAAATCAGTTGATGAGGTAGATTTTCTCCTTGCCCTTATAGGTGCATTTCACGGTGACGCGGCCCTCCACGATGGGGCTGACCTCTGTCCTCACGGCGGGGTCGGAGGCCGTGACCTTGATGACCGAGCCGGCTTTCAGCGGTGCGTACATCTGGTAGCGTATGGCGTCGGTGAGGCCGTTGGCATTGCTACAACGGATGGGCGTTGTGGGAACGGTGAGGTTTTTGCCGTCGGCGGTGATGGTGACGGTGGGCACCACGGGTCGCTGCCATGTGGCGCCGGCCTTTGCGAAGCCGATGCCGTGCAGGTCGAACAGGCCCTCGGGTCGCTGGGGTTGTGCGTTGCGTGCCCACGGCTGGTTGGGCCGCTGGGGCTGCTCCACCTCGGCGCCCTCGGCCACCAGGTAGATGGCGTGCTTGCCCTTCAGCCCTTCCACCTGCGGTACGGCCAGCTCATAGACGGCGGGCTGGCGCGGAGCATTGGCCGGCACGTCGATGACGCCGATTTCGCGGCCCTGCCAGGTGGCGTTGTCATAGGGCCCGTCGAGCATCACATGGATGCGGAAGGCGCCGTGGCCGCCCGGGGTGAGGTCCACGCAAAGGCGGGTGCCGTCGCCGGCATTGGTGCCGCTGAAGGCGTTGATGCCCTTGGCATTCTGTGCCAGTCCGCCAAAGCCGAAGTACTTGAATCCCACCACGCCCTTGTTGGTGATGCCGAAGAGGTTCATACCGTTGTTCCACACGTCGTGGTTGTCCTGCATCCAGTCGTTGCCGGTCACGTAGCAGGCCAGGCCGGCCGAATAGTAGTTGTAGGGTGGCAGGCCGAAAATCTGGAAGCCCTCGCTGGTCACCTCGGCGCCGGTATATTCGGTGCCGTCGGAGGCTTTGGCCGTCCACGTGTTGTCCTTGGAATAGGGGTCGTAGGCCTTGATGGTGACCACGCCGCCGTCGGCCACTTTCTTCTTGTCCCACGTAATCTTCACCGGTGCCACCATGGCCTGGCGGGCATTGCCGAAGCCGCGCGGCGGGCGGTGGTAGAACACGTACCACTGGCCGTTGATTTCCTGAAGTGAGCCGTGGGTGTTGTGGGCGAAGTTGGTGGTCACCAGGTGCGAGCCGTCTTCCGAGGGCACCACGCCGCGCGAATCGACGAGCACGCCGCCCGAGCGCCACGGGCCCAGCGGGCTGTCGCCGAAGGCGTAGCGCAGGGCGCTGTTGGTGGAACCCAGGCCGTAGTCGGGTCCGCTATATCCCGAGAACACCATGACGTATTTGTTGCCCACCTTGCGTATGCTGCTGGCCTCAAAGAAGTTGAAGTCGCCGGGGTTCTGGCCTTTATACAGGGCGGGATAGGTGGTTCCCTCGGGGTCGCGCACCTGTCCGAAGCTGCTGCTGGCCGGAATGAAATAGTCGTGAAGCTCGGTGCCGGGGCGCATGGAGTACATGGTCTCGGGGTCGAGCTCGCAGGCCGTGGAGTGCTGGAAACCCCAGAACACGTAGGCGCGGAAGCCGCGGGCATAGTCGGGGTCTTTCTTGTTGGTGATGGTTTCTACAAACACCGACGGGTCGAAGTCGATGAGCGAGCCGGGCACGCACTGGCGGCCGTCGGGAGTGAGGTTGACGGGGGTGAACGGACCGTTGGGGCGGTCGCCCTTGCACACCATGCCCACGCGGCGCCATCCGCGCGAGTGGGGGTAGAGGTAATAGGTTTTCTTTCCTGTCTGGCGGTCAACCACTTCCACGAGGTCGGGGGCAAACATGGTGTCCCACTGGCCATCTACGAACCATGAGAAGATGGGGCCCTCGTCGCGCCAGTTGCTGAGGTCCTCAACGGGTGCCGACCACATGCGGATGTCGTTGCCGCAATAGGCCGAGTAGGTGATGTCGTGGCTACCGATGATGTAGGCGCGGAAATGGCCGGGGTTGTCGGGGTCTTCAAACACGCGCGGTTCGCCGTCGGGCACATGCTCCCACAAGGGCAGGTAGGGGTTCTGAGCGTTGGCCGTGACGGCAACAAGCAACAAAACGAAGTTCAGGATGATTTTCTTCATAAATGGTTGATGTTTTCTGATGTTTATAAATAATGTTTTCAAGTTTCGCATTCGCTCAACTTCTTGGAGTTACAGGAGTTCAGGAGTTACAGGAGTTCAGACATTAGTCCTGAAGGCTCCCTATTCGTCAGTTTGCAGAGGCTGGAAGTTTTGTCTGAACTCCGGAACTCCTGTAACTCCTGAACTACATCAACTTGAGAAAGTCGAGTAATGATTTTGCAAAGTTACGAAAGATAGGCGAACTGGGGCCGCCGCCATGTATCATTTTATTTTTATGGCGTATCACATCATGCCGTCTGCAACACGCCATCAAACATTTCAAACCGTTGTAAACACTTTGCTACATGAACGGAGGGGAAAAGTGGCATAACTACACCATAATCAGCTTTTAACTAAGAAAATATAACCGACGGGCATGAAATAAATCAATTTCTATGCTTTTTTGTAAAAATATTTTACGGAATAATAATTCGTTTGTCACTTTTTTTGTAATTTTGCAACGTCGGAAGAGTATGCTCTTTGCATGAAAAGCAACCGGCAAGGGTTCCATATATATAAATATGTGTAGTGAACTGTTCGTGACGGGTCTGCGCCGCATGGTTGCCGCAGCCCTGCTTTTGGTGGCTACGACGCGAGTGGTTGCAAGCGACAAGGACCTTGCACCGGCCGACACCAGCGGGTTCGTAACGGCAAGCCTCATCACCACCACGCCAACGGCAAGTGCATGGTCGGCATTCGGGCACACCGCCCTGCGCATGGAATGTCCGGAGCACAACCTCGACTATGTGTTCACCTACGAGGTGGAGGGCGGCAGATTCTTATTTGCCGACCTGTTGGCAGGAAAAGCCAAGGCCATGTATCTGGCCGTGCCCACCAAGGACTTTCTCGACGTGATGAGCCTGGAAGGGCGGGGCGTCAGCCAAAAGGAGCTGAACCTTGCACGGGAAGAGAAACAGGAGTTGTGGCGCCTGCTCGACGAAGACATGGCCGAAGGGCCCACCCACCGCTTCACCCTGCTCAGCCATTGTGCATCGGTGGCCATCGACAAGGTGGAACAATGCAGCGGCAAGGAAATCGACTGGGGCCAGTGGCAGGAGGACATGTTGAAAAACAACGGCGACCTGCTCAGGGTTTACACGCGCCACGCGCCGTGGGCCGAGTTCCTGTTCATAACACTCATAGGCAACCACTACGGCGGGCACTACGGCCAGCAACAACGCATGTCGCCGCAGATGCTGGAAAGCCAGGTGGAACGCGCCACTCTCACCAGTCCCGGCGACAGCCTTCCGCGCCCGTTGCTCACCGGCAAGAATGTCCGGCTGATAGAAGAGAAACAAGCGAAAAACGGGGCCGCACCCACGCCCCTCATCATATTTGGCCTGCTGCTGGCCGTTGCCGTGATGGTCACCCTGGCCGAACGGAAAGGACGGCTGAAGACCACTGCCCGATGCCTCGACATCCTGCTCCTGGCCGGACAGACCGCGGCGGGCATCGCTCTGCTTGTCAACCTCTGGGGCAGCGACGTCTTCGGACACGTCTGGAACTGGTACCTCATTCCGTTCAACCCGCTGCCCGCCATCCTCTGGCTCTGCTTAGGCAGGCGGAAATGGTTTGGTAAAATCTATTTGTTCTACACGGCGGTACTCGTGGCTTTCATTGCCGCCACGCCGTTCCTCTCTCAACTCGACACGCCCCACCAGCTCATTACGGCTGCCTTGGCGGTCAGATGTTTCAGCAACTATTTACGATATAAATTTTACAGACAAGAATGAAAGAAAGTATGAAAAAAACACGACCGGTTCGTTGGGGGTTGTTGTTGGCTGCATTGATGCTTGGAGTGCTTCAGGCATCGGCATTGCATGGTTCTGACCATTATCCTTTTAATACGAGACTGACAGTTAATGCCACGGGCAATGGAACCGTGTATATGAACTACAACGCGCTGAATCAGGACAATAGCGGTCAAGCAACCAGCAGCACCAAGGTGTTTCCGGCCACAATTACTTCATCAACAAATTCCACTTCTATTACGCTTAACGCCAGTCCTGCCCCTGGTTTCCGTTTCCTTCGTTGGACAAATGACAACACAGGGGAAGTTGTAAGTTCAACATCCACATCTCCAACTACTTCTTTGACATACAATACGAGTGCTTCAGGTGTTTCTGCCAAACGAGTTACTGATGCTTGGTTTATTATTACTTTACTTTGGCACAACGAATATTCTCCAGCCCAGACTTTTGGTTTCACAGCACATTTTAAGGAGAACGGCTCTGTTATCGCCAAAGTACAAGATGGGCAGGAAAGTGTGGGCTCGGCAGTCATCCGGGAAGAACATTTCGATGTAGGCGATGAGGTACACCTTGTGGCCTCCAACATTAACAGCAGTGAGATGAACGGATGGTCGTTCGACCATTGGGAAGTAGATGGTGTCAACTTTTCTGACAGGCCGGAAATCACCGTCACCGTAACCGATGAAGTGGTGACCTATGTGGCCGTTTTCTCAAAGGCCAACACCGAGAATTACTGCTTCTTGAGAAACAAAGCCACCGGCAGATACCTCAAGCTGGTGAAAAAAGCCAACTATACCTCCAATGGTGATGCCCAAAACCCCGTTGGCTCGTTTAACGGCGCATTTGAAATGTGCGACGAGGCAACGGCCATCTCCGACCCGGGGTGCGTGTTCACCGTTTCCGGAACGAGCCAGGGTGGAATGCTAAAGAATGCGTGGATAACGTCACAAAGCATCACCGTTGGGCATTTCTCGAATGCCACCGTCACCAAGAAGTCGCTTAATATCAAACCCATGAACGACGGCACCTATTCCATTTCATTCATTCATACCGAGAGTGGAGTTGATGTTGACGTCTATTTCCGCGATAACAACGGCACTCCCGACCTTACGCCGACAAACGACGTCAGGACGGAATGGGAAATCCGGGTGCTCAACAGCGCAAACATCGACAAGTGGTACTTTGGCGCTGCTCCCAACCAGCTGCTGAAACGCGGCGACAAATACTACACCACGCTTTACACGACCTTCCCCTACCGGGTGCTTGACGGCACGGCATATTACATCAACCATGAGAGCCTCATGGCGTTTGGCGAGGGCGACGACGTTTCCTATAAGGTGAAGTGCTTCCCGATTGATAGCGGCATCGTGCCGCCCAACACGCCCGTTATCCTGGAGTGCGACGGATATACCGCCGCCGAAAACAAGTTGCAACCCCTGCCCGTGCAATCTGATATGTGGGCAGTGGAAGGCAGCTTGATGCGAGGAAACATCGAAATTGTCGATGGCGCGAAGGCTGGCGACGGAAACATCTACGTGCTCTCCGTGGGCAAAAACACCGGCGTGGGCTTCTACAAGCTGAAGGCCGGCACCAAGATTCCCGACAACAAGTGCTATGCCGTCTTGTCCGACGAGGCTCAGGCAAAGATTTCCAGCGTGAGCTATATCTTCGACGATGAGGAACCGGAAGGCGAAGCCACCAGCCTCGATGAAGTGGTTACATTGCCCGAAGACCTGACAGGTCTGCCCATCTACGACCTCCAGGGCCGCCGCGTGAACAATCCGCAACACGGAGTGTATATTGTCAACGGAAAGAAATTTGTCATTAAGTAAGCGCCAGGAAGATTATGAAAAAGAAATATGAAAGCCCCACCTGCTTTAAGGTGACCCTGATGCCCGACACCGGGGTGATGTTGGTGCTCTCGGTCTTCAGCGACGAAGAAACTGAAATCGTGGGCGCCCGTGGCAGTGAAATCTTCGACTCTGACGACTTTCAGACTAATTCCGATTATAACAGTTACGACTATCTTTGGGAAGACGAAGAAGATTTTTAGGAATACCTAGGAATACCTAGGAAAACCTAGGAAGTCCTAGGAAAACCTAAGAAAAAGATAAGAAAAGACTTAGCCCGGGGCATCGCTCCGGGCTAAGTCTTTTAAAAAACTAAAGCTTCTCGCCGTAGCAGAGGTCGCCGCAGTCGCCGAAACCTGGCACGATGTACTTGTGCTCGTTCATCCCCGGGTCGATGGCGGCGCACCAAACGGTGGTTCCCGGCGCCACCGTCTCGCGCACCACGTCGAGCCCTTCGGGAGTGGCAATTACGCAGGCAATGTGCACCTGAGCCGGCCGCCCGTTCTTGAGCAGCGCCTCGTAGGCGGCCGCCATGCTGCCCCCGGTGGCCAGCATGGGGTCGGCAATAATGAGCGTCTTGCCCTTCACGGCCGGAGCAGCCATATACTCGGCATGCACACCCACCTCGGTGTGCTCGCGGTTGGTGTACATGCGGTAGGCCGACACGAAAGCGTTCTCGGCATGGTCGAACACATGGAGGAAGCCCTCGTGGAAAGGCAGGCCGGCCCTGAGCACGGTGGCCACCACGAGGTCGTCTTTCACAAGGTTCATTTCAAGGCTGCCCAGCGGCGTGGTCACCGTCTTGGCACGATAGTTGAGCGTCTTCGACAGCTCGTAGGCCATCACCTCGCCTATGCGCACAATGTTATTGCGGAACAACAGGCGGTTCTGCTGGTACTTGCGGTCGCGTATCTCGCTGAGATACATGTTCAACACGCTGTTTTGTTCTGACAGGTTAATGACTTTCATCTTGTATGCGATTTTATGAGGTCTTATAAACTGGGATTGGAGTTGCGGGCCATTGTGCCCACGACGGTGCAAAGATACAAATAATCCGCGACTTTTGCCACGCGGAGTTTGCAAAACTGTTTGGGCACACACTGATTTTCAAAACTTTAACCAAAAAACGCATATATATAGGGCAAAAAAGTATAAATGTTGAACGATGAATTATGAATTATTTTGTAATTTTGCATGCGAAAAAGGAAAAAGACCAAATCACTATTTAAATTTTTATAAGCACTATGGCAAAGTTTGACAAGTCAGTATTGGAGAAGTACGGTATTACCGGCACTACCGAAGTGTTGCACAATCCTTCCTACGAACTGCTGTTCGAAGAAGAAACAAAAGAAGACCTCACGGGTTTCGACAAGGGCCAGCTCACTGAGCTCAACGCCGTAAACGTGATGACCGGCATCTACACGGGCCGCTCGCCCAAGGACAAGTTCATCGTGATGGACGAGAACTCGAAGGACACCGTGTGGTGGACTTCCGACGAATATAAAAACGACAACCACCCGGCCTCTGAGGAGACCTGGAAGGCCGTGAAAGCCCTGGCCCAGAACGAGCTGTCGGGCAAGCGCCTCTTCGTGGTCGATGGCTTCTGCGGTGCCAATCCCGACACCCGCATGGCCGTGCGCTTTATCATGGAAGTGGCCTGGCAGGCACACTTCGTGAAAAACATGTTCATCCGCCCCAGCGAGGAAGAGCTGGAGAAGTTCGAACCCGACTTCATCGTTTATTGCGCATCGAAGGCCAAGGTTGAGAACTACAAGGAGCTGGGCCTCAATTCCGAGACTGCCGTGGTGTTCAACGTGACCAGCAAGGAGCAGGTCATCCTCAACACCTGGTACGGCGGCGAAATGAAGAAGGGCATGTTCTCCATGATGAACTACTTCCTGCCGCTGAAGGGCATTGCCTCCATGCACTGCTCGGCCAACACCGACATGAAGGACGAGAACACCGCCATCTTGTTCGGACTCTCGGGCACCGGCAAGACCACGCTGAGCA
>JAEEGL015842645.1_pt1 | contig 35798 bp, 48 predicted proteins | sample 9134231 | NCBI WGS metagenome assembly JAEEGL01 (sample SAMN16246548, study PRJNA631951) | gut metagenome | biome: gut microbiome; feature: rumen; material: fiber-attached | host: Bos | place: Iran: Karaj | collected 2018-10
CAACAACTATCGTCCTCAGTTCTACTTCAGGACCACCGATGTGACCGGAGTCATCACCCTTCCTGCAGGCACCGAGATGTGCCAGCCCGGCGACAACGTTGAGATGACCATCGAGCTCATCCATCCCATCGCCATGGAGCAGGGACTTACCTTCGCTATCCGTGAAGGCGGACGTACAGTCGGATCGGGAAGAGTTGTTTCCATCGTCGAGTGATATTTGAGTAATACGTTTTTACGGGCTCCCGGGATCATTCCCGGGAGCCTTTTTTTCGGCCTTATTCCCCCGGTCCGTCCTTCCGCTCTTATTTCCGGCCTTATTTCCCGGATCCGTCCTTCCTGTCTTATCTCCGGTCAGATTTCCCCGGCCCATCTGTTGAAGATTGCCCCGAAAAGGAATATAATTCACTCTGTTGTGACATCGGGTGGGGCTCACCCTGCCCGGTTCTTTCGGGTATGTATAGGGAACGGAGGTTGAAAGATCGTGTCCGGCGTGACTTTATTTGCGACAATAGCTTTTATCATAATATATCTGTGTATCTTCATATTTCAGAATGCAAGGCCTTACATAGCCCTGGCGGGGGCAGCCTTTTTCATCATCGTGGGGAGCCTCGGGATCTTTCCCGATTTCACCTACACCCTGCCCATGGGGCTCGGTCAGATCGACTGGAACGTGCTCATGATGATAGCCGGTACCATGGGAACGGTGTCACTCTTCATCGATTCGGGAATGCCGGAACTCATGAGCGATATACTGCTTTCAAAGGTCCATACCGTGAAGATGATGGTCATAGTCATGTCCGTATTTGCCGGGATCGTGTCGGCCTTCGTGGACAATGTGGCCACTGTCCTTATGATCGCCCCCGTGGCCCTTTCCGTGTGTAAGAAGCTTAAGATATCGCCGATCCCGGTGATCATCAGCATATCCCTGTCCTCGAACCTGCAGGGCGCGGCCACTCTGGTGGGCGATACCACCTCGATCCTCCTCAGCAAGGCGGCGGGCCTTGACTTCATGGATTTCTTTGTGGTGGACGGAAAGCCCGGCATGTTCTGGGTGACCGAGGCGGGAGCGCTGGTCTCGGTCTTCATAATGCTGGTGATCTTCAGGGATCAGAACCAGACCATCGAGGAAAATGAGAGAACGAAGGTGGAGGACAAGGTGCCGACGATCCTCCTGCTCCTGACCATCCTGTCCCTGATACTGGCTTCCTTCATACCCTACAAGGATAACGCTGCTCCCGGGCAGTTCTACAAGCCTGACATCACCAACGGCCTGATCTGCATCACATATTTCGCCATAGGTCTCATCAGGGAAGTGATCAGAACGAAAAATAAGGACGCCGTGAAAAAGGCCCTTAAGGAGCTGGATTACTACACCCTTCTCCTCCTCATGGGACTGTTCATCATAATCGGAGCCGTGGTGGAGGCGGGACTTATAGATGAGATAGGCGGACTTATAGCGGGTCTTTCCGGAGACGGGAGCAGGCTTTCGGTGTTTTTCGTCTATTCCGTCATCGTGTGGATGTCCGTTCTCGCCTCTGCCTTTGTGGATAATATCCCCTATACCGCCACCATGCTGCCGGTGGTGGCCGTGGTGGCCAGCAGGCTGTCCGCCTCGGGGACCGTGGTACCCGCAAATCTGCTGTACTTCGGACTCCTGGTGGGGGCGACCCTTGGAGGGAACATCACTCCCATCGGAGCATCGGCAAATATAACCGGCATAGGGATCCTGAAAAAGGCGGGTGAGGATGTGAAGTCCTCGGACTTCATGAAGATAAGCGTACCCTTCACCCTCGGAGCCGTGGGCTCGGGCTGGATACTTTTGTGGTTCATCTGGATGTAAGAAAGCAGCGGGGCGGCTTCCGTCTCCCTGCGCAATGGGCCCGCTGCGGACTGTAAGGGTCCCGGAGGAAATAAAGCATGCTTGTATCTGACAAATGGAGGGATTATGAGGTCCTGGACGCTTCAGACGGTGAAAAGCTGGAGCGCTGGGGACAGTATGTCCTCATCAGGCCCGATCCCCAGGTGATCTGGAATACCGGGAGAAAGGATCCCCGCTGGAAGACTGCGGATGCCTGTTATCACAGGTCCTCCACCGGAGGAGGCTCCTGGGAGATCAGGGATCTGCCCGAAAGGTGGACCATTTCCTACGGCTCCTTCACCTTTGCGATCAAACCCTTCAGCTTCAAGCACACGGGTCTCTTCCCCGAGCAGGCCGTGAACTGGGAGAGGATACACGACCTGGTGAAGGGCAGGACCGCGAAGATCCTGAATCTCTTTGCCTATACCGGAGGGGCTACGGTGGCAGCCGCTTCCGCAGGGGGCTTTGTGACCCATGTGGACGCGTCAAAGGGCATGGTCACCTGGGGCAAGGAAAACGCCTCCCTTTCAGGGATCCCCGAAAACAGGGTCAGATGGCTCACCGACGACTGCCTTAAGTTCATAAGGCGGGAGATCCGGAGGGGAAATAAGTACGACGGCATCATCATGGACCCACCTTCCTACGGAAGAGGGCCGGGAGGCGAGGTCTGGAAACTGGAAAAGGATATCTATCCTTTCCTGACGGAGGCAGCGGAGCTGCTGTCCGACGAGCCCTTATTTGTGCTGATAAATTCATATACCACGGGACTGCAGAGCGGTACGATGGCGTATATGTCGGACTCCGTGTTTACTAAGAGGTTCGGCGGACATACGGAGGCTGATGAGACCGGACTTCCCGTGTCCTCCTCGGGGCTGATCCTCCCCTGCGGCTGCTCGGCCCTGTGGCTCGGGACGAAATGATGCGGGATAATACTGATCCACAAATAAAGACCGGGCCGGGAGCGGCGGATATCATAATGTTTCTGATATCGCCCGCCCTTTCATTCCTGCTCTCGGAACTCCTGCTCAGGAATCCCTTTAAACACATGTATCTCAGGGCGGTGCCCCTGAACCTTGCGTTCTACTACCTTGCTACCCTGTTCCTCTTCTTCCTCACGGGCAGCCTCAGGGCGGGACTCATGTCCGTGACCCTGTGGTCCATGCTCTTTTCAACGCTGAACATGTATGTCTACAGGTTCCGGTCCGTGCCGGTGTCCCCCTGGGACATCAGATCCGCCGGGACAGCCCTGTCCGTGGCGGGGGAGTACGATTTTGACCTGAAGCCGGACAAGGTACTGGTCTTCGGGGCCGCAGCTCTCCTCGTTCTCTGCGAGTTTTTATTTGTAAAGTATTCGCTGAACACCCGGTTCACGAGGAAAAGGATCCTGGCAAGGCTTTTGGGGCTTTGCCTCTCCGCTTTCGGGATAACGCTTCTCTTCCTGTCTCTTTGGGACGAACACACGGTGCAGTACAGGTACAGGCTGTACGACAAGCTGTTCACTCCCGATACCATGCAGTACCGTGACGGCACGGCCGTCGCCTTCATCATGGAGCTGAAGTACCTGGTACCCGAAATCCCCGGAGGTTACAGCGAGGAAAAGGCGGAGAGCATATTGGAAGGGTATAAGGGACAGGAGGAAAAGGGCAGGACTCCCGATGTGATAGTGATCATGGACGAAGCCTTTTCCGACCCCTTCACCGACTGCTTCTTTACCACAAATACAGAGTACATGCCATTTGTGAAGGAACTGATGAACGGGGCCGACAACGTGGTTTCCGGTGAACTCAACGTGTCCGTAAAGGGGGGCAATACCCCCAACAGCGAATTCGAATTCCTCACCGGGAATACCATGGCATTTCTGACGGAGGGCTCCATCCCTTACCAGCAGTACATAAACGGCTTCATTCCCAGCCTGGTGTCCCATTTCAAAGCCCTGGGGTACGAGACCACAGCCATGCATCCCTACAAGCCCGGGGGATGGAACCGTGATAAAGCCTACGGATATCTGGGCTTCGACCACGTCTATTTCGAGGAGGACTTTAAGGAGTGGGGACATTCGGCGAAACTCCGTGAGTATATCAGCGACCGGGCGGATATGGATATGGTTGAGGATGTGTGCGAAAGGAATCATGCATCTTCGGACAGGCCCCAGTTCATATTTAACGTGACCATGCAGAATCACAGTCCCTACAGAAAGAAATACGGCAACTTCAGTCCCGGGGTGGAGGTGGAAGGCGTGGAGGCCGACGCCCAGATCCATTCCTATCTCTCCCTCATTAAAGAAACCGACGCGGCCTTCAGGGATATGGTGTCCTACTATGAGCTCACGGGAAGGGATACAGTGATCGTGCTCTTCGGAGACCATCAGCCTGCGGACACGGTGATAAGCCCCCTGTGGAGGATGAACGGCGTATCCGGGGAGGATCTCACCCCTGAACAGAACTGTTCCCGTTACAAGGTGCCCTTTGTCATATGGGCGAATTATGATATAAAGGAAGAGAAAGGACTTGATACCAGTTTGAATTATCTCTCTTCCGTTATGTGCGAAAAAGCCGGCATCACCTTAAGCCCCTACCAGGCCTTTCTCCTGGACGTCATGGAGAAATACCCTGTGGTGAGCGCAAAGAGAGTGTCAGACGGCGGAAACGATATTCTTACTTACGATGATGTAAAGGACGGATTGTCAGACTATGCTGTGGTACAGTATTACAGACTTTTTGGAGCAAAAGAAGAGTAGACGGTTCATTCTGGCTTCTTCCTTCCTCCTGACCTTCGCCGTAATGTTCGCAGTCATCATAGGGCGCGGGATATGGCCCTTCGGGGACAGGGACTTCATGAGGACTGATTTTTATAATCAGTACCTCGCTTTTTACGTTGAACTCAGGAGAAAGCTCTTATCCGGATCTGGGCTCGGTTTTTCGTGGGATATCGGTCTGGGCTCGGATTACAGGGCCATTCAGGCTTACTATGTGGCGAGCCCCCTCGCCCTGGTCACGGTCTTATTTCCGGAAAAGGCCCTGATAGAGGTCATGACTGTCCTGATACTGGTGAAGCTGTCTCTTTCCGCCAGCTCCTTTTCACTTTATCTCATGGGACATTTTTCAAGGCACAGGCTGGATGTGGTATTCTTCTCGCTTTTCTACTCCCTTTCGGGGTTCATGGCCGCTTACAACTGGAACATCATGTGGCTGGACGCCGTGGCCCTGTTCCCGCTGGTGCTTCTGGGCTTTGAAAAACTGGTGACCGGGAGGGGCTTCAGGCTTTACGTCCTGTCTCTTTCCCTGTGCGCCCTCACGAATTATTACATCACCATGCTGATAGGGTATTTTCTTATCCTTTATTTCCTGGTCCAGATGATCCTGATCCACGGCTGGAGGAACAGGATCAAGGCTTTCTGGAGATTCGTAGTGTGTTCCCTGGTGGCGGCCCTTCTGTCCTGCGTCATCACCATCCCCGGGGTCATGGCCCTCACCGGAACGAAATTTGTGGGGGCGTCGAGGCTCGATCTCCCCGACAACTTTAAGATGTACATGAACCCGCTGGACGTACTCTGCCGTCACGCGGTAAATGTGGACATAGAGCTGAAAAATGACCACTGGCCCAACATCTACTGCGGGGTCCCGGCGCTTTTCCTCATGCCCCTCTGGTTCACCGACAGGAGGGTGGGGCGGAGGAAGAGGGTGTGCTTTGCATTCCTCTTTGCCCTGTTCGTGTTCAGCTTTTCCAACAACATCATGAGCTATATCTGGCACGGGTTTAATTATCCCGATTCCCTTCCCGCCAGACAGTCGTTTATCTACATCGCCCTGGTGGTGGCCTGCAGCTATGAAGCCTGGACCCACCTGAGAAACGCTTCTCTTGTGAGAGTGGCGGTTTCCTTTGCCCTCAGCATCGCTCTCATGGTCCTGGGTTATTTCTTCGCAAAGCCGAAGGAGGATTTTGAGCCGAATCTGGCCTTTCTCGTGACGGGGCTTTTCATACTCTTTTATTTCTTCATCTACCTGACCCTCAGGTACGGCTGGAGGATAAGGCCCGTGGCCCTGTGCATGCTCTGCGCCATGATCGTGGCGGAACTCTTTACCAATGTCTGGTGCACTTCGGTGGCTACCACCAGCCGCACGAAGTACATGAAGGCCTGGAGGGCGAGAGACGAGGTGAGAGCGTATGTGAACGACATGGATGACTCCTTCTGGAGACTGGATCAGAACGACAGGACCACGAAAAATGACGGGGCGCTCTCGGGGATAAGGACTGCCAGTGTGTTCTCAAGTACCGCCAATGCGGGGATGGAAGAACTGTATAAGGCTCTCGGCCTCGGGAACAGCAAGGTCTATTACAGCTACGACGGCTCCACTCCCCTGACGGACGCTCTGTTCTCGGTGAAATATCTGATCACCGCGGATGAAGAGAGCCTGTCCGGTGAATTCAGGGAGTTTATCACCGTGGTGGAGGGGCGGAGGCTCTACAGGAACAAAACCGCCCTCGCTCCCGGATACATGCTTCCCGTGGACCTCGAATCCGAATGGGACACCGGAGCAGGGGACATGATTCAGGTACAGAATTCCTTTGCCCGCGCCCTCGGCACCGGGGAGGAGCTTTTCGTCCCCGCGGAAGCCCCCACAAGGGCCAACCGCACCACCGTTAACGCGGGAGGGGAGGGAGGTCATTTCTACGCCTATCTCCACGGGGCCTCATCGGATATGGGTAGCACCATCACCGAGACCGTGGAGAGAAAGGACGGGACCACAGACACCTACTCCTTCAGCAAGGCCGACAAGGGCTGCCTCATGGATCTGGGGGAACTGAAGGAAGGGGAGACCGCTGTCCTCAAGTCGGAAAAAGGCAGCATGGACGAAGCGTCCGTAAGGGTCTTCCGGATGAACGACAGGGTGATGAAGAGCATCTACGCCGTGCTTTCGGATGAGCAGCTGGAGGTCACGGAGATCGGCCCCTCATCCCTCGCGGGCACCATAGATGTAAATGAGGACGGGCTCTTTGTGATGTCCGTTCCCACGGAAAAGGACTGGACTCTCTATGTGGACGGAGAGAAGCGGCCGGTCCTGCCCTTCAAGGACGCCCTGATCAGCACCAGGCTTTCCGAGGGTCGGCATGAGATACTGATAAAGTACAGGGCGGCAGGGAGCGTCGAGGGACTGATCCTTTCTGCCGTGGGGATCCTGCTGCTGGGAGTCCTGCTCATGTGGAACCGGAGGGGGATGAGCAGGGTCTGACGACAGGGCTTTCTGACGGCCGTGAATGCGAAAATAAACATTGATTTTATCCTGAATAGTGATACAATCCTGTAATTGTAGGAAAAGACGGGAGGTTAGTCATATGACACTGGGTGAACGGATAGCGGAAGAACTGAATGTGGAGACGGTATTTTCCTTTGACGTCCCATATCTCGGGACTGTGGGGATATCCGAATCCATCGTGGTCACCTGGATAGTCATGGCCTTCCTGGTGCTGGTGTCGTTCCTCCTCACAAGGAATCTGAAGGTCACCAATATTTCCAAGCGCCAGGCTGCCCTGGAGCTTGTGATCACAAAACTTCAGGGGCTTGTATCCGGGGCTCTCGGCCCCAATGGCGGAGCCTATCTGGACTATCTGATGACGGTACTCCTCTATATCGGTATAGCAAATATCATGGGCGTTGTGGGAATGAAGGCGCCTACGAAGGATCTGCAGGTGACCATACCCCTTGCCCTCATGAGCATCATCCTGGTGCAGACCTCCTGCATAAAGCACAGGGGCGTTAAGGGCTGGCTCAAGACCTTCGCCTCCCCGTCGCCTGTCATAGTGCCCATAAAGATCCTGGAACTCTTCACAAGGCCGCTGTCTCTGTGCATGCGACTCTTCGGAAACGTTCTGGGATCCTTTGTCATAATGGAACTTCTGAATAATACTGTCAGAGTCGCAATTCCCGGACTCTTCGGTATATATTTCGATATTTTCGACGGATTTATACAGGCGTATGTGTTTGTGTTTCTGACCGGGCTCTTCATATCCGAAGGGCTGGAAACTGAAGAGGAATGAGAAAGGAGTCGTAATGAACACTACAATGATAGCCATTGGCGCAGCAGTGGCGGTTCTCTCCGCCATAGGAGCCGGTATCTCCATAGGACTGGCCACGGGAAAGGCTTCCGAAGCGGTGGCGAGACAGCCTGAGGCCAGCGGAAAGATCACCTCCATACTGGTGCTCGGATGCGCTCTTGCCGAGGCTACGGCCATTTACGGTTTTGTTATCGCGCTGCTCATTATCATGATCCTCGGATCATAAGGGGGTGATCTAAGTGCTGAAACTTGACCCCCTGAACATGGTCTTTATGGTCGTAAATATCCTGGTCCTGTACGCGCTCATGAAGAAATTCCTCTTCAAGCCGTTAAACAGGGTTCTGGAGGAGCGTCAGGCTCTGACCGACAAGGTGATCACCGACGCGAAGACCGCCAAGGAAGAAGCTGAAAAGCTCAAAGACCAGAATGAGAAGCTTCTCAAGGAAACGGAAAAGAAACAGGGAATGATCCTCTCCGAAGCCAGGGAGAAAGCCTCTCTGGAGTACGAGCGCATCGTGTCCGAGGCCGGGAAGAAGGCCGAGGAGATCACGGAGGACGCCGACAGGGATGCGGAGAAGGAGCATGAGAGGATGCTCGAGGACGCCAGAAAGGATATCACGGATCTGGTGGTGGACGCCGGGAGCAGGATTTCTCTCATGAAATCCGATCCCGACGGGGATCGCGCCCTTTACGACGAGTTCCTTGAATCATTGGACCGTGAGGAGAACAGCTGATGGAGAACACTGTCAGCGCAAGATTAATATATGTAACGCCCCCCACCGAGATCCAGAAACAGCGCATCATCGATTTCATAAAGGAAAAGTACAACGCTGACTCGGTGGAGCTTACCCTTAAGGAGGACCTGTCCATCGGCGGTGGCTTCATGCTCTACGCCGGGGATGTGTTCTACGACTGGAGCCTTAAAGGCAGGTCGGAACAGCTGAGGGAAAAGCTCAGGAACGCCGCCGCGGAGGACAGAAAAGCCGACCTGATCCCCCTTTTGAAGACGGAGATAGAGAACTTCCATCTCGCCGCAAAGGGAAGGGAATCCGGAGTGGTGGTGAGAGTCGGGGACGGCATCGCCATGGTCCGCGGCATCAGACACGCCGAATACGGAGAGACCGTGATCTTTGACACCGGTGAAAAGGGGCTTGTGCAGGATATAGGCCCCGACCTTACGGGAATAGTCATATTCGGCGAACAGGCGGCCATCCGCCAGGGCAGCAGGGTGGTATCCACCGGCATGAGAGCCGGAATGCCCGCCGGGGAGAGATTTCTCGGACGGGTGGTGGACGCTATGGGAGAGCCCATCGACGGCGGGAAACCCATTGAATGCGAGACTTATATGCCCATAGAGCGCCCGGCTCCCGGCATCACCGAGAGACGCCCCGTTTCCGAGTCTCTTGCCACGGGGATACTGGCCATAGATTCCATGTTCCCCATCGGAAGAGGCCAGAGAGAGCTGATCATAGGCGACAGGCAGACCGGGAAGACCTCCATCGTTATGGACACCATACTCAACCAGAAGGATAGCGACGTCATCTGCATATATGCCGCCATAGGCCAGAAGGCCTCCACCGTGGCCAGGTTCGTCAACGTCCTCAGGGAATCCGGGGCCATGAGCCACACCATAGTGGTGAACGCGGGAAGCGGCGAGGCTGCCGCCATGCAGTACATCTGTCCCTACGCAGCCACGGCTCTGGGAGAGTACTTCATGTACAGAGGGCAGGACGTCCTTATAATCTATGACGACCTTTCAAAGCACGCCCAGGCCTACAGGGCCATCTCCCTGCTCCTGGGAAGGCCTCCCGGGAGGGAAGCATACCCCGGAGACGTGTTCTATCTGCATTCAAGACTGCTGGAGAGATCGGCGAGACTGACGGAAGACGCCGGCGGCGGTTCGATGACGGCCCTTCCCGTGATCGAGACCCAGGCGGGGGACGTTTCCGCCTATATACCTACAAACGTCATATCCATAACCGACGGGCAGATCTGCCTTGAGACCGACCTTTTCAACGAGGGGCAGAGGCCTGCGGTCAATGTGGGACTCTCCGTGTCCAGGGTCGGCGGAGCCGCCCAGTCCAGAGCCATGAAGAGAGCTTCGGGCTCCATGAGGATAGATATAGCCCAGTTCAGGGAGATGGAGGTGTTCTCACAGTTTTCATCCGATCTGGATGAGGGTACCCTGAGGAGGCTCAAATACGGACGGAGCCTTATGAGGGTCTTAAGACAGAAGAACCTGTCCCCCATGACTCTTCAGGATCAGGTGGTGACACTGGTGTCGGCCCTTGACGGCGCCTTCACCGATGTGCCCGTGGAGAGGATCAAGGACGTCCAGTCCCTGCTTGTGGCCTGGTTCAGGACGAACAGGAGGGAGCTTATGAGCAGGATCGGCGGCGTAGGGGTCCTGACCGATGAAATGGAAACGGAAATAAAGACCTGCAGCAGAAAGTTCGTAAGGGAATGGCTGGCGAACGCGAAATAAAAAACAGGATAAAGAGCATAGCCGAGACCAGGAAGATCACCAACGCCATGTATATGATATCTTCCACCCGGCTTTCCAGGGCAAAGGAGATCCTTGACACCGTGACCCCCTTTTACTGGGGGCTTCAGAATGAGCTGGAGAGGATCATAAGGCACATGCCTGATATCCGGAACAAATACTTCGGAAATACGCCGGAGTACCTGAAGAGGCCCATGCCCAGGCATGTGGGCATCTTTGTGGTGACGGCGGACAAGGGACTTACCGGGGCTTTTACCCACAATATAATGAAGGTCGCCGACGAGGCTCTTGAGAGATCGAGGAAAAGAGGGGACCACACAAGGCTTTACGTCGTCGGGGAGCAGGGCAGGAGGTACTGCCTCTCCAGAGGCTACGACGTGTCGGCCACCTTTGATTTCACCGCGGGAAGCCCCTCCAGATCGAGATCCAGGGACATTTCCGACTATATATTGAAAAGATACAACGAATCCGAGGGGAGACTGGATGAGATACAGTTCATTTTCACCTCCATGACCGACAAGATGGGCATGCGGGTGGAGAACAGACAGGTCCTTCCCCTTCAGAAACAGAAGTTTCTGGGCTACAGCGAGAGCAACATGCCTGAGGGCTTCAGCGGGATCATAAATGAAGAATTCACCATGCTCCCGTCCCCTGAGGCCGTGGTCGACAGCATCGTGCCGGGATATATCGCGGGCATGATCTATGGGATCCTCATAGAATCCGCCTGCTGCGAACAGAATTCCAGGATGATGGCAATGAAGAGCGCAACGGACAATGCCGATGAGATGCTTAAGGAACTGAGCGTGCAGAGGAACCGGGTCAGACAGGAATCCATCACCATGCAGATCACTGAGGTCTGTTCCGGAAGGAAAATGGGAATAACCACATGAATACAGGACTTATAACGAAAATATCGGGACCCGTGGTGGACGTCGCCTTTGCCGAGGGCCGTCTTCCATTCATAGGGGAGGCTCTTGAGACCAGGGTGAACGGTGAGAGACGGGTCATGGAGGTGGAGCAGCACATGGGCGACCGTGTGGTGCGCTGCATAATGCTGTCCCCCAGCGAAGGGCTTAAGCGGGAGCAGGAAGTGGAAGCTACCGGCTCCGGCATAAAGGTGCCGGTGGGGGAGGAGACTCTGGGAAGGCTCTTCAACGTCTTCGGAGAAACCCTGGACGACGGCGAAAAGATAGAGGACGCCCCCATGTGGACCATCCACCGCGATCCACCGCATTTCAGCGCTCTGAAGCCCGTATCCGAGGTCTTTGAGACCGGGATCAAGGTCATCGACCTTCTGGCGCCCTACGCCAGAGGCGGAAAGATCGGCCTTTTCGGAGGCGCCGGCGTGGGCAAGACCGTGCTCATCCAGGAACTCATCAATAATGTGGCGGCTTCAAGCGGAGGCTATTCCATATTTACGGGGGTAGGGGAGCGTTCCAGAGAGGGGAACGACCTGTGGACCGAGATGAAGGAGTCGGGAGTCATAGACAAGACGGCTCTTGTCTTCGGACAGATGAACGAGCCCCCGGGAGCCCGTATGAAGGTCATCGAGACCGGGCTCACCATGGCTGAATTCTTCAGGGATGTGGAGCATAAGGACATCCTGCTCTTCGTGGACAATATCTTCAGGTACGTTCAGGCCGGGTCCGAGGTCTCGGCGCTGCTGGGAAGGATGCCTTCGGCCGTGGGTTACCAGCCCACCCTGGGAAATGAAGTGGGCGCCATTCAGGAGAGGATCGCATCCACGGAGTACGGCTCCATTACCAGCGTCCAGGCGGTGTACGTGCCGGCGGACGACGTTACGGATCCCGCTCCCGCCACGACCTTTACCCATCTGGACGCCACAACGGTGCTGTCCAGGAGGATCGCGGAACAGGGGCTTTACCCCGCAGTGGACCCCCTGGCTTCCACCTCAAGGATCCTGGAAGAGAGCTCCGTGGGGCGCGAGCATTACAGGACGGCCAGAGAGGTCCAGGAGATACTCCAGAAATACGAGGATCTGCAGGATATCATAGCCATACTCGGAATGGAAGAACTTTCGGACAACGACAGAAGGATCGTATACAGGGCCAGAAAGATCCAGAGGTTCCTGTCCCAGCCCTTCACCGTGGCCGAGCAGTTCACGGGAGTAAAGGGGAAATATGTGACCACGGAGCAGACCATCAAAGGCTTCAGGGCCATTCTGGACGGGGAGATGGACGGATACCCCGAGGAGGCCTTTTTCAATCAGGGCACCATAGAGGACGTGATGAAGAAGGCGGATGAGCTCAGGATAGATTCCGAGGAGGATTACACTTGACTCCCAGGTTTTCATTGAGGATGACCTCCGTGGAGGGCACATTCTTCAACGGCAAGGTGGAAGAGGTGACCATCCCTCTGGCGGACGGCCAGATGGGGATCCTCGCCCATCACGACGAGGCTGCCATAGCCATGGTGCCGGGGGAGGTGTCCGTCAGGACTCCCGACGGCCAGACCCATATCTGGATCGTGTCCGAGGGCTTCGCCAATGTGGCCAACAACCGCATGAAGGTGATAGTGTACTCCGCCGAAAGGCCCGAGGACGTGGATATAAACCGGGCGAAGGAGGACGAGGAGAGGGCCAGGGACGAACTCAGACAGAAAAAGAACAGGGAGGAATACAGGACAGCGGAGATATTCCTCGCCCGTTCCATGGCAAGACTTTCCGGGGCCCGGAAGTACACTAATCTCGGGGATTGAACCGGATCGTAAAAATTTTTTAAAAAAATGCTTGCATTTTGTTTTTTGTTCGTGTATCATTGTTCACGCTGTGACATGATAGCTATGAAGTGAGAAGTTGCTGCCGGCATTCAGGCAGGTAATTCCGCGGAGCGAAGGTCATGCCTGATTATGACGACAGGTCACTGCGTATTACATCCTAACCGGCAAGTGCGCGCAGGATCGGATCCTGCTTTTATTTTCGGTAAGGTATGGACACGCACGGAAGGGTGTGCAGCAACCTCCTGTCAGATGTAATGTCCGCAAAGGAGGCAGTTTTTATGGCAAGTCAGATAATGAGGATCGTGCTTAAATCCTATGATCATCAGCTGCTGGATGCTTCGGCCAGGAAGATCATAGAGTCGGCGAGAAAGAATGGCTCCCAGGTTTCGGGACCCGTGCCGCTTCCCACCAGAAAAGAAGTGGTGACCATTCTGAGGGCTGTGCACAAGTACAAGGATTCCAGGGAACAGTTCGAGCAGAGGACGCACAAGCGCCTTATCGACGTCCTGGCATATACGAAGAAGTTCAAGGAGGCGATGGAACAGAATTTGGAATTGCCTGCCGGTGTGTATATTAAGATCACTATGATCACAAGGTGAAGGAGTTTCTGATGAAAAAGGCGATACTTGCAAAAAAGGTCGGTATGACCCAGATGTTTATGGAAGACGGCACAGTGATTCCTGTTACCGTTTTGAGCGCCGGGCCCTGCACAGTAACGCAGGTCAAGAGTGACGAGACCGATGGCTACAGTGCCGTTCAGGTGGGCTATGAAGATACAAAAGAAAAGCTCAGGGCCGATGGCAACGTGTATCACAGACATGCCGCCAACAAGCCCCATGTGGGACAGTTCAAGAAATCCGAGCTTCCTGTTCAGAAATATCTGAGAGAGTTCAGATTCGAGAATTCCGCCGATTACAAGGTGGGCGACCAGATCAAAGCCGATATCTTCGAAGAGGGCGACAGGGTCGACATCACAGGCGTGTCAAGAGGTAAGGGCTTCCAGGGAGCCATCAAGAGGTTCAACCAGCACAGAGGTCCCATGGGACACGGTTCCAAGTTCCACAGGCACCAGGGTTCCAACGGTTCCAGTTCCGATCCCAGCCGCGTGTACAAGGGAAAGGGAATGGCCGGACACATGGGTAGCGTGCAGGTTACGGTTCAGAACCTGAAGGTGGTCAGAGTCGATGCAGAAAAGAATCTGATCCTTGTGAGAGGTTCTATACCCGGAGCGGAGAAGTCTCTTGTGACCATTAAGGAGACGGTCATCGCCGAGGCGTGACCCTCTGTCACATACAGATCAGGAAGGAGAAAAACAGATGGCCAGTGTATCTGTCTATGATATGAAAGGTAAGGAAGTCGGGACCATGGAACTTTCCGACGAGGTCTTTGCCGCAGAGGTAAATGAACACCTCGTGCATATGGCGGTGGTGAAGTATCTTGCAGACAACCGTCAGGGCACCCAGAAGGCAAAGGGCAGGAGAGAGGTTTCCGGCGGCGGAAGAAAGCCCTGGAGGCAGAAGGGAACAGGACATGCGAGGCAGGGATCCATCCGTGCGGCGCAGTGGAAAGGCGGCGGAATGATCTTCGCTCCCGTTCCGAGAGACTATTCCTTCAAGATGAACAGGAAAGAGAAGAGAGCCGCTCTGAAGGGCGCTCTCACCAGCCGTCTTCAGGATGGCAAGCTCATCGTGATCGATGAACTGAAACTTGATGAGATCAAGACCAGCGCCATGGCTCAGTTCATGAAGGACCTGAAGCTTGAAAAGGCCATGATAGTCACCGCTGATCACGATACCAATGTCGTCATATCCGCAAGGAACATTCCTGAGCTCTCCACCACTCAGGTGGGCAAGCTCAGTGTGTATGACATACTTAACGGCGGGACTCTGGTGCTCACCAGGGATACCGCGGAGAAGATCGGGGAGGTATACGCATAATGGCAGCCCTTGAATACTATGATGTGATCCTTAAACCCCTTGTCACCGAGAAGAGTCTGGCAGGGATGGGAGAGAAGAGATACACCTTTCTCGTACATCCCCAGTCAACCAAGGTCCAGATCAGGGATGCGGTTGAGAAGATGTTCGACGGTGTCAGGGTTGAGAAAGTGCGCACCATGAACGTGCCCGGCAAGACCAAGCGCAGGGGCATGATCTTTGGCAAGACCGCGAAGACAAAGAAAGCTGTTATACAGCTTACCGAAGACAGCAAAGATATCGAACTGTTCCAGGGACTGTGACCGGAAGACACCGGAAGCCGGACATACTGAACAGCAGGAGTGAAAGGAAAGAAAAATGGGTATAAGGACATATAAGCCGTATACACCTTCGAGACGCGGCATGACCTCGTCTGACAAGGCAGAGATCACAAAGGAGACCCCCGAGAAGAGTCTTCTGTCATCTCTTAAGAAGACAGCCGGCAGGAACAGCCAGGGCAAGATCACCGTCCGCTTCAGAGGGGGCGGGAGCAGGAGGCTCTACAGGCACATCGACTACAGACGCGACAAGGTCGGTATGAGCGCAAAGGTTCTGGGCATCGAGTACGATCCCAACCGCACCGCGAATATAGCCCTCATTTGCTACGAGGATGGGACAAAGTCATACATTCTCGCTCCCGAGGGACTTACCGACGGGATGACGGTCATGAACGGCGAGGGAGCCGAGATCCGCGTGGGCAACTGCCTGCCTCTTGCCAATATTCCCATCGGTACCATGGTACACAACGTTGAGCTGTATCCCGGAAAGGGCGGGCAGCTTGTGAGATCCGCCGGCAACGGCGCGCAGCTCATGGCTAAGGAAGGAAAGAACGCGACCCTTCGTCTTCCCTCCGGCGAGATGAGAATGGTTCCCATCACCTGCAGAGCCACCATCGGAGTGGTAGGAAACGGCGACCACAACCTTATCCATCTCGGAAAGGCGGGAAGGAAGAGAAACATGGGCTTCAGGCCTCATGTGAGAGGCTCGGCCATGAACCCCAACGACCACCCTCACGGCGGTGGAGAGGGAAGAGCCCCCGTGGGACGTCCCGGACCCTGTACCCCCTGGGGTAAGCCTGCTCTTGGTTACAAGACCAGGAAGAAAAAGAACAAGTCCAACAAGATGATTGTCAGGAGAAGGGACGGACGCGCGATCAAGTGAGTTCTGACCGTAGATTATAAGGAGTTCAACACATGAGCAGATCAATAAAAAAAGGACCTTTCGCTGATGCGAGCATTCTCAAGAAGATCGATGCCCTCAACAAGTCGGGCGAGAAGACGGTCGTAAAGACATGGTCGAGGCGTTCTACCATATTTCCTTCATTCGTAGGCCACACCATAGCGGTTCACGACGGAAGGAAGCACGTTCCGGTGTACATCACCGAGGACATGGTGGGACACAAGCTTGGAGAGTTCGTTCAGACGCGTACATATCGCGGACATTCCGGCTCTGACAAGTCAAAGGTATCGTAAGAAGGGTCTAAACGGAGGATTATCTGAAATGGCAAAAGGACATAGAACCCAGATCAAAAGGGCCAGGAACAATGAAAAGGATACAAGACCCAAGGCTAAGCTCACCTATGCGAGGATCCCGATCCAGAAGGCTTGTTTCGTACTTGATGCGATCAGAGGAAAGGATGTGACCACTGCTGAGGCTATTCTGACCTACAGCCCCAGGAACGCATCCAGGATCATCCTCAAGCTTCTCCAGAGCGCATGCGCCAATGCGGAGAACAACAACGGTATGAACAAAGCCAATCTGTACATTGCTGAGTGTTATGCCGGACAGGGGCCTGTTATGAAGAGGATCCGTCCCAGAGCTCAGGGAAGGGCATACAGGATCCTGCACAGAACCAGCACCATTACCCTGGTGCTTGATGAAAAGTAAATCGGCGTAATAGTAAGAGGAGTAGGACAGATGGGACAGAAAGTAAATCCGCATGGAATGAGAGTCGGTATCATTAATGACTGGGAGTCTCGGTGGTTTGCCAACGACAAGGAGTTTTCGGACGCCCTCATTGAGGATTACAGGATCAGACAGTATGTTCAGAAGAATCTCGGCTCGGCTCAGGTGTCGAGAGTGGAGATCGAAAGAGCTACAGGCCGTCTCAGAGTGATCATTCATTCGGCAAAGCCCGGCGTGATCATCGGAAAAGGCGGAGAGTCGATAGAGAATACCAGAAAAGCCATTACAAAGCTCGTTGGAAAGAATGTCAACATCGACATCAAAGAGATAAAGAGGCCTGACAGGGACGCTCAGCTGGTGGCGGAGAACATCGCAAGCCAGCTTGAGAACAGGACATCCTTCAGGCGCGCAATGAAATCCTGCATGAACAGGACCATGAAGAGCGGGGCCCTCGGGATCAAGACTTCCGTTTCGGGACGTCTCGGAGGCGCCGATATCGCCAGGAAGGAGACTTATTCCGACGGTACCATCCCTCTTCAGACTTTGAGAGCTGATATTGATTACGGCTTTGCCGAGGCGGATACCACTTACGGCAAGGTTGGTGTAAAGGTCTGGATCTACAAGGGAGAGGTTCTCCCCAAGAAAGCAGACAGGGAAAAGGAAGGGAGCGACATAAATCATGTTAATGCCTAAGAGAGTCAAGCATCGCAAGCAGCAGCGAGGCCGCATGACCCACAAGGCCAACCGCGGCATAAAACTTAATTATGGTGATTACGGTCTGGTAGCTCTTGAGCCCTGCTGGATCAAATCAAACCAGATCGAAGCAGCCCGTGTGGCTATGACCCGTTTCACGAGACGTGGCGGTCAGGTGTGGATCAAGATCTTCCCTGACAAACCCGTGACACTGAAGCCTCTCGGAACCCGTATGGGATCCGGAAAAGGCGCCACGGATCACTGGGTGGCGGTTGTCCGTCCGGGAGTAGTCATGTTTGAGATCGCCGGTGTAAGTGAAGAGGTGGCGAAAGAGGCTCTTCGCCTTGCTACCTACAAGCTACCCTGCAAATGCAAGGTTATCACCAGAGCCGATGAGGAAGGCGGTGCTGCAGTATGAAGAAGACCAAGTATATGGAAGAGCTTCTGAAGAGAAGCGATACAGAGCTTAAGAGTGAGCTTGTGGACGCAAAAAAAGAGCTTTTTAATCTGAGGTTCCAGAATGCGACTAACCAGCTTGACAATACCGCCAGGATCAGCGAAGTCAGGAAGAATATAGCCAGGATCCAGACGGTTATGACACAGAAGGCCGGCAAGGCCTGAGAGACGGGAGGTAGATGGCAGTGGAAGAGAGAAATCTGCGGAAGACCCGCACAGGCAGGGTAGTCAGCAACAAGATGGACAAGACCATCGTAGTCGCCGTTGAGGATCATGTTAAGCATCCTCTCTACAACAAGATCATCAAGAAGACCTACAAGTGCAAGGCTCATGACGAAGAGAACGCCGCCGGTGTCGGCGACAGGGTAAGGGTCATGGAGACCAGACCTCTTTCAAAGGACAAGAGGTGGAGACTTGTTGAGATAATCGAGAAGGCGAAGTGATCGTTTAAGAGCCTTACCGTTATCGTTTGTTGAGAAGCTTAAGAAAGGAAAGTACAGATGATACAGCAGGAAAGCAGACTGCGGGTCGCTGACAATACAGGTGCCAAGGAACTGCTATGCATCAGGGTTCTTGGAGGATCTACCAGGCGATATGCCCGCATAGGTGATACGATTGTGGCTACAGTTAAGGATGCGGCGCCTAACGGAATGGTCAAGAGCGGTCAGGTTGTGAAGGCCGTGGTGGTCCGCACAGTGAACAAGACCAGGAGAAGCGACGGTTCCTATATCCGTTTCGATGAGAACGCTGCGGTCATCATCAAGGATGACAACACTCCTCAGGGTACGCGTATCTTCGGACCCGTGGCCAGGGAGCTCAGAGAGAGACAGTTCATGAAGATAGTGTCGCTTGCACCCGAGGTTCTTTGAAATAAGGGAAGCGATTAAGGAGGCACTTAAAAATGTCAATGCTTAAGATCAAACAGGGCGATATGGTAAAGGTTATCGCAGGTAAAGACAAGGACAGGGAAGGCAAGGTCCTCTCCGTGGATCCCAAGAAGCACAGAGTGATCGTCGAGGGTATCAACATGATCAAGAAACATGAGAAGCCCTCCGCGGTCAATCAGAACGGCGGCATAGTCGAGAGAGAAGCGCCGCTTGATATTTCGAATGTCATGTATCTTCAGAACGGTGAACCCACCCGTGTGGGATTCAGGACTGAGGACGGCAAGAAGGTCCGCGTCGCAAAGAAGACCGGCGAAGTGATCGGTTAAAGGAGGTACGTATTTTGGGCAGCAGACTCAGAGATACATACGCAAAGGAAATTGTTCCGGCGATGGAAAAGAAGTTCGGCTACAAGAATGTCATGCAGGTGCCGAAACTCGCAAAGATCGTTGTGAATATGGCAGTAGGTGAGGCAAAGGAGAATGCCAAGGCTCTCGATTCCGCAGTAGCGGATATGGAGACCATCACCGGACAGAAGGCGATCGTCACCAAGGCCAAGAAGTCCATAGCGAATTTCAAGATCCGTGAAGGACAAGCTATCGGCTGCAAGGTGACCCTCAGAGGGGACAGGATGTATGAGTTCTTCGACAGGCTCGTGAATCTCGCCCTTCCCCGTGTCCGTGATTTCAGAGGTGTTTCTGCGGATTCCTTCGACGGAAGAGGGAATTATGCGCTTGGAATACGTGAACAGGTCATATTCCCTGAGATCGAATATGACAAGATAGACAAGGTGCGCGGGATGGATGTGATCATCTGTACAACGGCAGGAACAGATGAGGAAGCAAGAGAACTTCTGTCACTTTTCAGAATGCCGTTCAAGAAAGGCGAATGATATGGCTAAAACAGCGATGAAGATCAAGCAGCAGAGGAAGCCCAAGTTTTCCACCAGGGCATACACACGTTGCAAAATATGCGGACGTCCTCATTCAGTTTTGAAGAAGTACGGCATCTGCAGAATCTGTTTCCGCGAACTTGCGTACAGAGGAGAAATACCGGGGGTCAGGAAGGCTTCCTGGTGATCATATAACCTGAAGTACATTATTTGCAGGAAAACCCACAGGGGTATCCATGATGTTTCGAAGCCTGAAGGGCAGGTCCCCCGGGCGGAGAGACACGGCAGAGATAAGAAGGAGTACGTAAAATGACAATGAGTGATCCCATTGCGGATATGCTTACGAGGATCCGCAACGCAAATACCGCAAAGCACGATACAGTGGACGTTCCCTCGTCCAAAATGAAAGTGGCCATAGCAGATATACTCAAGGATGAAGGGTATATCGAGGATTATGAGCTCAGGGATGCCGGAGCTTTCAAGAATATCCACATGACCCTTAAATACGGCGAGGACAAGAGCGAAAGGATCATCACGGGACTGAAGAGGATCAGCAAGCCCGGGCTTCGTGTATACGCGCCCAAGGATAAGCTTCCTAAGGTTCTGGGAGGTCTTGGCACCGCGATCATCTCCACGAATCAGGGCGTTGTTACGGACAGGAAGGCCAGAGAGCTTGGGGTCGGCGGCGAAGTGCTGGCGTTCATCTGGTAATTCATTCATTAGTAAACAGTAAGGAGGAACGGGCATGTCACGCATAGGTAAAATGCCGATCGCGATACCTGATAAGGTGAGCATTGACATCGCGGATGGAAACACAGTGACGGTCAAGGGCCCTAAGGGAACTCTTTCAAGAACTCTTCCCGGGCAATTGAACATACAGCAGAAGGACGGTGAGATCGTTGTGGAGCGTCCCAACGATGAGAAGGAGAACAGATCTCTTCACGGTCTTGCAAGGACTCTTCTGAACAACATGGTCACCGGTGTGACCACAGGTTTTGAGAAGAAACTCGAGATCAACGGAGTCGGTTACAGGGCTGCCAAGAACGGAAAGGTTCTGAATCTGACGCTCGGATATTCACATCCCGTTGAGATGACCGATCCCGAGGGCGTCGAGACCAGTGTTGAAGGAAATGTCATCACTGTTTCCGGCATCGACAAGGAAAAGGTCGGGCAGTATGCCGCGCAGATAAGGGAGAAGCGTCCCCCCGAGCCTTATAAGGGCAAAGGGATCAAGTATTCGGACGAGACTATCAGACGTAAGGTCGGTAAGACCGGTAAGAAGTAATAGGGCTGGGTTTTAGCCCGCATCGGAGGATGAGATGATAAACAAGAAATCAAGGCAGGAAGTCCGTCTTAAGAAGCATAAGAGGATGCGCAACAGGCTGTCAGGCACGGCTGAAAAGCCCCGCATGTCCGTATTCCGCAGCAACTCGAATATGTATGTGCAGATCATAGACGACACCGTTGGGAACACGCTTGTGTCAGCATCCACGCTTGATGAGGACGTGAAGTCAAAGGTCAAACATACTGATAATATTGAGGCAGCCGGTTTCCTCGGGACGCTGGTGGCCGAGAGAGCGAAGGAAAAGGGTATCAAGACCGTGGTTTTCGACAGGAGCGGATATCTTTATCATGGAAAGATCGCTGCTTTGGCGGACGCCGCAAGAGAAGCGGGTCTTGAATTCTGATAAGGGCTTAGGAGAGGATGATTTTATGAGCACAATGAACATGGAACCAGGCGGAGTGGAATTAAGCGACAAGGTAGTAACCATAAAGAGGGTTACGAAGGTCGTTAAGGGTGGTCGTAACATGAGGTTTTCCGCTCTTGTGGTCGTAGGAGATCAGAACGGTCACGTGGGAGTGGGCCTTGGAAAAGCCGCCGAAATTCCCGAAGCTATCAGAAAAGGCAAGGAAGACGCCGTTAAGAACATGATCGAGGTCGCTCTGGATGACAACGCCAGTATAACCCACGATTACATCGGCAAGTTCGGCGCATCGGAGGTTCTCCTGAAGAACGCTCCCGAAGGAACCGGTATCATAGCCGGAGGTCCTGCGCGTGTGGTATGTGAGTTGGCCGGCATCAAGAATATCCGGACCAAGTCCCTTGGCTCCAACAACAAGCAGAATGTTGTGCTCGCCACTCTTAACGGACTCGGGATGATCAAAACCCCCGGTCAGGTGGCAAAGGAGCGGGGCAAAACAGTCGAAGAATTGCTCGCCTGATCACAGGAGGTGTTTATCATGGCAGATAAGAAAGATAAAACTATCAAGATAATGCTGGTGAAGTCTCCCATAGGGGCCATTCCGAAGCAGAGAGCTACCATCGAAGCCATGGGTCTGAGAAAGATCCGCCAGGTTGTGGAGCTTCCCGACAACGGAGCCACCAGGGGACAGATACAGAAGGTCAATCATCTGGTTAAGGTTGTGTGAAGAAGCTTCGGCGAAGGTTTTGCCCGAAGAAATCCGTAACTTTGACGTAGCAGTTTCAGGAGACTGGATCTCCGGAGGAAATGGCATGAATCTCAGTGAACTTAAACCCAATGCAGGGTCAAGAACAGAAAAATACCGCAAGGGACGCGGAGAGTCCTCCGGCAACGGAAAGACAGCCGGAAGAGGAGAAAAAGGTCAGAAGGCAAGGTCCGGGGGCGGCAAGAGACCCGGATTTGAAGGCGGACAGATGCCTTTGTACAGAAGGATACCCAAGAGGGGATTCAGGAACTACAATACAAAGGAGATCGTAACCGTAAATGTAAGCGAACTTGAGAGACGTTTCGAGAACGGCGACGAAGTCACCATCGAGGCTCTGCTGGAGAAGAGGGCCATCAGGAAGACCTGCGACGGAGTAAAGGTTCTCGGGAACGGCGATCTCACAAAGAAACTTACTGTCAAGGTAAATGCCTACAGCGCTGCAGCAAAGGAAAAGATTGAGAAGGCAGGCGGAACGGCAGAGGTGATCTGATGCTGGAAACTCTCAAGAATGCATTTAAAATGAAGGATCTGAGGAACAAGATCCTCTTCACCTTGGCAATGCTGGTGGTGATCAGGCTCGCGTCCCAGATTCCCGTACCGGGCGTGAACAGGGAGTATTTTGCTCAGTGGTTTGAGGAGCAGATGGGAGATTCTTTCAGTCTCTTCAATGCCTTCACCGGCGGTTCCTTCCTGAACATGTCCATCATTGCCCTGAACATTACCCCTTACATCACATCTTCCATTATCATAGAGCTTCTTACCATAGCGATCCCGAAGCTGGAAGAGATGCAGCGTGAGGGAGCGGAGGGCAGAAAGGTCCTTGTGGCCATCACCAGATATCTGACGGTTGCTCTCGCGCTTATCGAATCCACGGCCATGTCCATCGGATTCTGGAGGAGCAATCTGATCGAGGACAAGAACGCATTGTCCATCATCCTGATAATAACGGCTCTTACCGCAGGAAGCGCATTCCTGATGTGGATCGGCGAAGAGATAACGGAAAAGGGAGTCGGAAACGGCATTTCCATAGTCCTTACCATCAACATCATCTCCAGGCTTCCCCAGGATCTTACGAGCCTGTTTAATCAGTTCGTGGCAGGAAAGTCCATCGCCAGAGGCGTTGTGGCGGCCATCATCATCATCGCAGTCATACTGGCTGTGGTGGTACTGACGATCATCCTGAACGACGGCGTTCGCCGGATTCCGGTCCAGTACGCCAATAAAATGGCCGGACGCAGGATGATGGGCGGAGCCCAGTCCAATATCCCCCTGAGGGTGAACACAGGCGGCGTCATACCCGTGATCTTCGCCTCATCCATCATGGAATTCCCTGTTATCATCAGCAATTTTGCAAATTATAACGGGACCGGGGTATGGTCGGAGGTGCTTAAGTATCTCTCCACAAATAACTGGTGTGATCCTGCGAGACCGCAGTACACCATCGGCATGCTGGTCTACATCCTGCTGGTGATCTTCTTCGCTTATTTCTATACATCCATCACCTTCAACCCCATAGAGATAGCGGAGAACATGAAGAAGCAGGGAGGCTTTGTCCCGGGTATCAGGCCCGGCAGACCTACCGCCGATTATCTTCAGAACATACTCAATTACATCGTTTTCATCGGGGCTGTGGGACTGACCATTATCTGCATCATCCCCTACATATTTAACGGCATCTTCGGAGCCAATGTTTCGTTCGGAGGAACGAGCCTGATCATCGTGGTGAGCGTTGTGCTCGAAACCCTGAATCAGATAGAATCTCAGATGCTCGTCAGAAATTATAAGGGATTCCTGAACGAGTGATTCAAAACAAACGCATGTTATGAAAACCGGCGGAGCGGGCAAAAGCCTGCTCCGCTTCTCATGACTTATGGTATAGGCTGGTGTTGTGGACTGCCGGGAGGCCGTGAATGAAGGCCTGTTCCCGGAAACGGAGGAAACAGGAATGGTCATTATTATGCTTGGAGCGCCCGGAGCGGGCAAGGGTACTCAGGCGGAGAGGATCTGCGCGGAGTATTCACTGCCTCATATTTCCACCGGAGACATTTTCCGGGCCAATATCAAAGGAAATACCGAACTGGGAAAGGAAGCCAAGTCCTACATGGACAGGGGGGAGCTGGTTCCTGACGAGCTCACCGTAAGGATACTGAAGGACAGGGTATCCCAGGATGACTGCGCCAAGGGCTATGTCCTCGACGGATTCCCCAGGACCATTCCCCAGGCGGAGGCTCTCGACGAGATGCTGAAGTCTTCCGGTATAGCTGCCGATCACGCCATAGATGTGGAAGTTCCGGATGAGAATATCATCAGGAGGATGGGCGGCAGGAGAAGCTGCCCCTCTTGCGGCAGGATCTACCATATAGAATACGCAAAGCCCGCAAAGGAGGGTATCTGCGATAATTGCGGAACGGCTCTCGTCATCAGGGATGACGACAGGGACGAGACTGTGAGGAACAGGCTCAGCGTGTATCACGAACAGACCCAGCCCCTCATCGAGTATTATAAGAAGAGCGGGATACTGGAGGAGGTCGACGGGACCCAGTCTCCCGACAGCGTGTTTGAAGCCGTGAAGAAGATCCTGGGTTGATCCTTTGGCTGTTCTGATAAAGACCGAAGAAGAGATATCCCTCATGAGGACGGCCTGCAGGAATCTGGCCGTGCTGCATGAAGAGTTAAAGGAATTTGTGAGACCCGGGGTGAGCACTCTGGAGATCGACAGAAAAGGCGAAGAGCTCATAAGGAAAATGGGCTGCGAGCCGAATTTCAAGGGCTACGACGGATACCCGGCCACGGTGTGCGTGTCCGTAAACGACGAGGTTGTGCACGGTATCCCTTCCAAAGATAAAGTTATACGGGAAGGAGACATCGTAAGTCTCGACACCGGCATGATCTACAAAGGCTGGCACTCGGACGGCGCAAGGACCTGGGGCGCCGGAAAGGTGTCGGAGGAAGCCGAAAGGCTTATGCAGATCACTGAGGAATGTTTTTTTAAGGGCCTGGAGAAAGCTTATGCCGGCTCGTTCCTCTACGAGATATCGGAGAGCATAGGCGAGTGGGCCGAATCCCACGGGTACGGAGTGGTAAGGGATCTGGTGGGACACGGTATCGGCATGAAGCTCCACGAGGATCCGGATGTATATAATTTTTCCCAGGAATCCTCGGGACTCAGGCTTCAGCCCGGAATGACGCTGGCGATCGAGCCTATGATCACCTGCGGCTCGGGGGATGTGATCTGGGACAGGGAAGACGGCTGGACAGTGAGGACCAAAGACAATAGTCTCTGTTCGCATTATGAAAATACAGTTCTGATAACTGAAGAGGGACCGGAGATACTCACCCGGCAGGAAGGAAACAAGTGATATGAGCAAGGCGGACGTTATTGAGATCGAGGGAACGGTGACGGAGAAGCTTCCCAACACCATGTTTAAGGTTCAGCTCGAGAACGGACACGAGGTTCTGGCCCACATCAGCGGAAAGCTGAGACAGAACTTCATAAAGATACTCCCCGGGGACAAGGTGACTCTTGAACTGTCGCCCTATGACCTCACAAAGGGAAGGATCATATGGAGAGATAAATAAGGCCTTGCATTATCTTGATTATAGTGATAAAATAATTTCCGCACGTTTTTGGGGCTGAAGTACGGCCACAGCGTGCATCATCTGCGGGACCTGTTGATCCCGCGCGGATTAACCGGGAAAGGAGGAGAGAGATGAAAGTCAGATCATCCGTGAAACCGATGTGCGAAAAGTGCAAGGTTATCCGCAGAAAAGGCAAGATCAGGATCATCTGCGTGAATCCAAAGCACAAGCAGGTTCAGGGTTAATCCGTTTATGGATTGTCCTTGATACCTTCGGAAACTTTCACAAACGGAGGAAAGCGAGGCGAAAGATGCTTCGCCGGAGCAAAGTAGCGCTCCCTATCAGGGTGCAGTAAGAGCAGGAGGAGAATAATGGCGCGTATAGCCGGAATAGATCTGCCGAGGGATAAGAGGATCGAGATAGGTCTTACCTATATCTATGGCATCGGCAGGACAAGATCCAACAAGATCCTTGAAGCAGCGTCCGTTTCACCGGACACAAGAGTCAGAGATCTGACCGATGACGAGGTCAGAAAGATCTCTGAGATCATCGACAAAGATTATATGGTGGAAGGAGATCTCCGCAGAGATACCATGATGAATATCAAGCGTCTCGAAGAGATCGGATGCTACAGAGGCATCCGCCACAGAAAGGGACTTCCCGTTCGCGGACAGAAGACAAAGACCAACGCCCGCACCAGAAAGGGACCCAGGAAGACCATAGCCAACAAGAAGAAGTGATCTGAATAGAAGAAAGGAAGGAATCATATGCCAAAGCAGGCATCAGCAAAGCGCGGAACCAGAAGACGCGTAAAGAAGAATATAGAAAGGGGCCAGGCTCACATCCAGAGCTCCTTCAACAATACCATCGTGACACTTACAGACACTCAGGGCAACGCTATTTCCTGGGCAAGCACCGGTGGCCTCGGCTTCAAGGGATCCAGAAAGTCCACTCCCTACGCCGCTCAGATGGCCTCGGAGACAGCCGTGAAGGCTGCCCTCATCCACGGGCTCAAGTATGTGGATGTGTATGTAAAGGGACCCGGTTCGGGAAGGGAAGCGGCTATCCGCGCACTTCAGACCAACGGACTTCAGGTCACCAGCATTACGGATGTTACACCCGTCCCTCACAACGGGTGCAGGCCGCCCAAGAGACGCCGCGTATAATGAGGACCGGGGCCGGATCCCGGATGCGGATACGGACCCTTATCGTCATTACGGAAGCGGAAGTCCCGGGGTACAAGTTGGATGAAGGCCCTTCGGGGTCGTAAACAACATTACAGAAAGGAAGAGATAAATGGCAGTAGACAAGACACCGGTACTCAAGAGGTGCAGATCCCTTGACCTGGATCCCACATTTCTTGGGTACGACAAGAAATCAACCCGTTCCTCCATTCGTTCCAACAGGAAGATGTCCGAGTATGGAATGCAGATGAGGGAAAAGCAGAAGGCCAAGTTCATTTACGGAGTGCTGGAGAAGCCCTTCAGGAATTATTACGAAAAGGCTGCCCGCATGAAGGGAATGACCGGTGAGAACCTTATGGTCATGCTCGAGTCGAGACTGGACAACGTGATCTTCAGGCTCGGTTTCGCAAGGACCAGAAGAGAGGCCAGACAGGTGGTCGGACACAGGCATGTGCTCGTGAACGGCAAGACAGTGAACATACCTTCTTTCAGAGTAAAGGTGGGCGACGTCGTGGAGCTTTCCGAAAAGGCAAAGAGCCTCGGCAGGTATAAGGAAGTTCTTGAGATCACTGACGGCAGGCTTGTACCCGAGTGGCTCAGTGTTGATCACGACAATTTCAAAGGGACTGTGGACAGTATGCCTACAAGAGATCAGATAGACGTTCCCGTGAATGAGATGCTTATAGTCGAGCTTTATTCTAAGTGATGACGGGGTAAGCCCTGCGGTGCAAGGCTTTTCCGCTCAGGCAACCGTCCTGATCATCTCAGGACATGGACAGTTTGACAAGGAGGGTACACAGTGCAAGATTTTGTTAGACCTGTCATAAAAATGGAAGAGTCCTCAGAGGATGGCAGATACGCAAGATTTGTGGTCGAGCCTCTTCAGAGAGGATATGGAATAACTCTCGGCAATTCACTTCGCCGGATAATGCTTTCATCACTTCCCGGCAGTGCTGTAAGTCAGATCAAGATCAACGGCGTGCTTCACGAGTTCAGCACCATCGAGGGCGTGAAGGAAGACGTCACCGAGATCGTGATGAACGTGAAGAGCATTGCCATAAAGAATAACAGCATTGACGATGCTCCCAAGATCGGAACCATCAATTTTGATCACGAGGGCGTTGTGCATGCGTCGGATATTCAGATCGACGGCGATATCGAGATTATGAATCCCGATCAGGTCATTGCCACCCTTTCCGGGAAGAAGGCAAGTCTTGATATGGAACTGACCGTCACCAACGGAAGGGGTTATGTCAGTGCAGACAGGAATAAGGCTGATTCCCAGTCCATCGGTGTGATAGCGGTGGATTCCATCTATACTCCCGTTGACCGCGTGAACGTGACCATCGAGAACACCCGTGTGGGACAGCAGACGGATTACGACAAGCTGACCCTGGATGTGACCACCAATGGCACCATTTCACCTTCAGAGGCGTTGAGCCTGTCGGCAGGCGTGCTTTCGGATCATCTGGATCTGTTCATCAATCTGTCGGATACGGCAAAGGCAAATGATCCTTCCATAGCCGGAGGGATGTCCGAAAGTCAGGATGACGCCCCTGAGACGAGCATCGACGAGCTGGATCTCTCGGTCCGTTCTTTTAACTGCCTTAAGAGAGCCGGCATCAATACAGTAGCACAGCTTTGTGAGAAGACCCGCGAGGATATGATGAGGGTCAGGAATCTCGGACAGAAATCCCTTGAAGAAGTCATCGCAAAGCTCGATAACATGGGGCTTTCTCTTCGTCCGAGCCTTGAGAGTCCTGAAGATTTGAGTGACGGCGAGGCTGATTGAGCCTGGCCCGGAGGAGATAAGGAAATGGCACAGTACAGAAAATTAGGAAAGAGTTCAGCTCTCAGAAAACAGCTGATCAGGTCGCAGGCTACTGCCCTGATCCATAACGGAAGGATCATTACCACCGAGGCCAGAGCCAAGGAAGTGATAAAGGTCGTGGACCCGCTCATTGCCCTTGCCGCAAAGGAAAAGGACAATTTTGAGACCGTGAAGGTCACATCAAAGGTCGTCCGCCGCGACAAGGACGGCAGAAGGATCCGCAGGATCGTGGACAGGGACGACACCACCAAGGTGCTCTCCGAGGATGTCAGGGACAAGGACGGGAAGCTCATCAGGATGGAAAACGGAAAGAACGTTGAGATCTATGATGAGGAGGAGAAGGAGATCAAGAAGGATCTGCCCTCCAGGATGAACGCCCGCAGGAAGATCGAGAGCGTCCTCTACCCGGTGGTTGAGAAAGGCAAGGGCCCCGGAGCAAAGAAGGCTACGAAGAGGGTCAATCTCGTGGATAAGCTCTTTGACGAGTATGGTCCCAAGTATGCGGACAGAAAAGGCGGTTACACCAGGATCATCAAGATAGGGCCCAGAAAGGGCGATGCGGCCATGGAGGTCGTGCTGGAACTCGTCTGAGGGGTCCGGTAACCTGATATAGTGTAAGTAAACTGTGCGGCCCGGGGTTTATCTCCGGGCCGCGCGTGGTATGGCAGCGAACAGGGGGTTTACCCCTGTCCCATGGGCAGCAGCCGGCGGGGATCCCCCCTGTCACATCGTAGCAGCCGGCGGGGCTGCGTACGGAAACCTGAAAGCGCGTATGGAAGATATCATCAAAACAGAAGAACTGGGGTTTGATTATATCCGGAGAAATGAGAACGGCGAGGTGGAGTGTATCGTCAGGGCCGTTGATGACGTGAATATTTCCGTCAAAAAGGGTGAGTTTGTGGTCATCCTGGGCGCAAACGGTTCCGGCAAATCAACCCTCGCCAAGCATCTGAATGCGCTTCTGAAGCCTACCGACGGCACTGTTTGGGTGGACGGCATGGATACTGCGGAGGACGGGCTTCTGTGGGAGGTCAGGCGCACCGCAGGCATGGTCTTCCAGAATCCGGACAATCAGATCATCGGTCAGGTGGTGGATGAGGATGTGGCTTTCGGGCCGGAGAACCTCGGCGTCCCGGGACCGGAGCTTCCCGGCAGGGTTGAAGAGAGTCTGAAGGCTGTGGATATTTACGGTCTTAAGGATTCTCCCACCATAAGTCTTTCCGGCGGACAGAAGCAGAGGGTTTCCATAGCGGGCATCCTGGCTATGCACCCCACCTGCATCGTGCTTGACGAACCTACCGCCATGCTCGATCCCGCGGGCCGGAAAGAGGTGATGAGGGCTCTCCTGGCGCTGAATGACGTGGAGGAGATCACCGTCATTCACATAACCCACAACATGGATGAGGCCGTGAATGCGGACAGGATAATAGTGATGGACCACGGAAAGGTGGCTCTTTCGGGCACTCCCACCCAGGTCTTTTCCAGAGTGGAGGAGCTTCTGGCTTACGGACTCACGGTTCCGGATGCCGTGATGCTGGCATATGAACTCAGAAAGGCAGGGATCGGGATCCCGGAGGGGATAGTTACCGGACCACAGCTTACGGAAGCATTGATAAATGAATACAATCATTGAAGTACGGGATCTGACATTTTCATATGACGACGGAAGCTCCGGAAAACCGGTGATCAAAGGGATCAGTTTTTCCGTTGAAAAGGGGGGATTCATCGGGATCATAGGACATACCGGTTCCGGGAAGTCCACCCTGCTCCAGCTTTTGATCGGACTTTTGAAGCCCCGGTCCGGGGAGATCCTGTTTGACGGCGAGGATATTTTTTCGAAGGGCTACGACCTGAAAAAGCTCAGAAGCCGCGTGGGACTTGTGTTTCAGTATCCGGAATACCAGCTTTTTGAGGAGAACGTGTTTAAGGATGTGTGTTACGGCCCCGCAAACCTCGGCCTGACAAGGAAGGAATGCGAGCTCAGGGCCTATGAGGCTCTTAAGTCCGTGGGTCTCTCCGACGACTGCTTCTATGCTTCCCCCTTCGAGCTGTCCGGGGGACAGAAGAGAAGGGCCGCAATTGCGGGCATACTGGCCATGAAGCCCGAGGTCCTGGTGCTTGATGAGCCTACGGCGGGGCTGGATCCAGCCGGAAGAAGAGAGATAATGAACCTGATATTGAAGCTCAGGAAAGAGCGGGATATCACTGTGATCCTGGTGACCCACAGCATGGAGGACATGGCGTCCTGCGCTGAAAAGATCCTGGTGCTGGACAATGGGCAGATCGGTTATTTCGACACCCCCGCCAAAGTCTTTTCCCACACGGAGGAGCTCGAGAGCATCGGCCTTTCCGCCCCTGCCGTCACCTACATCATGATGGAACTGAGGAAAAGAGGCATGGACGTGCCTACGGACGTGATCAGACCGGAAGACGCCAGAGATGAGATCATAGCCGCCTTTGCAAGGAGAAAAGCTTGAAGAGCATAGTGCTTGGTCAATATTATCCCGCGGATTCACTGCTGCACAGGCTCGATCCCAGAGTAAAGCTGGTTTCTACCTTTGTGTACATAATCTCGCTCTTTATCGTGAAGGATCTTCCGGGTTATATCTGCGTCACGGTCTATCTCCTGGCCGCCGTGATCCTTTCAAAGGTGCCTCCCGTGAAGATGCTGAGGGGGCTCAGCGGCATCATTTTCCTGATGCTGATAACGGTGATCGTCAATCTCTTCACCATCCCGGGGACGCCTTTATTATCCTTTCACGGACTGCATATCACTGTCGAGGGCGTTTACTCCGCCGTCAGGATGATGTTAAGGCTGGTATATCTCATAACCGGGTCCTCCGTAATGACCTTCACCACTACTCCCAGCGCCCTGTCGGACGGGCTTGAGAGTCTGATGAAGCCGCTGAAGATCTTCAGGGTCCCGGTCCATGACATAGCCATGATGATATCCATCGCCCTGAGATTTATCCCCATTCTCTCGGAGGAAACTGATATAATAATAAAAGCGCAGAAAGCCAGATGCGCGGATTTTGATTCCGGAAATATGGTCAAAAGGGCTAAAGCGTTCATTCCGGTGCTGGTGCCGCTTTTCGTTTCCGCTTTCCGGAGGGCAAATGACCTGGCTACAGCCATGGAAGCCAGATGCTACAGGGGAGGAGACACGAGGACCAGGATGAAGCCTCTGCTGTATTCAGGCCGGGACTATCTGGTCTATGCCGCTGACCTGGCTCTCGTAACCCTTTGCATAATGACCAGGGTGATGCTATGAGAATATTGTTGAGAGTGGCCTATGACGGTACTAAGTACCACGGCTGGCAGGTCCAGCCCGGGGTCAGCACCATTGAAGGGGAAGTAAATAACGCTTTGAGCGCCGTATTTGACCGGAAGATCGAGGTGACAGGCGGCAGCAGGACTGACGCCGGGGTCCACGCCCTGTGCAATGTGGCGGTTTTCGATGTGGATACCAGAATGGAACCGGGAAAGATAGCTTACGCCGCAAATGTCAGGCTCCCCGAGGATATCAGGGTCAGGAGTTCAAAGCTTGTGCCTCCCGATTTCCATCCCAGAAAGAGGGAGAGCGTAAAGACCTACGAATACAGGATATACAGGGCTGATTTTCCCATGCCCGTGAGGAGGCTCTATACCTATTACACCCACAGACAGCCTGATGTGGCCGCCATGTCGGAGGCGACGGCTTATCTGGAGGGGACTCATGATTTCAAAAGCTTCTGCAGCCCCCACACCCAGGTGGAGAGCACCGTCAGGACCATACATCTCCTGGACATAAGGGAGGAGGGCCAGGAACTGGTGATCCTGGTCTCGGGGAACGGTTTTTTGTACAATATGGTCAGGATAATAGCGGGCACGCTTCTGGAAGTGGGTTTCGGAAGATATCATCCGGAGCATGTTAGGGAGATCCTTGAAGGCACCGACAGGGAACTGGCGGGTCCCACCCTGCCTCCGAGCGGACTCACTTTGACGGGCTATCGCTTTGTAGAGTTTCCGAGACTGTGACGGAGGCGTTCTGCCTCTTCTCCTCATATTCCTTCAATGTCTCGCCCCCTCCGAAGAGTCTGGCGGCAAGGGCGCTCAGTATTATGATCACGGCAAGGGCAGACAGAGATCGTATAAGCTTATCCTTCGTCATGACATGATCTCTTTTTCGGCGCGCTTCTTGAAGAAATCGTCCACAAATCCCCTGATCTCGCTGGGAGTCATGGATTTAAGAAGATAACCGGCGGGTTTCAGGGCCACCAGCTGGGTAACCGTGGCCGAGTCGTTGTGGGCAGTCAGGAAAATGACGGGGATATTGGCCACTTCCGGGTCCGATCTGATCATCTCGAGCACCTGTTTGCCGCTGACGATGGGCATCTCATAATCCAGAAGGATCAGGTCCGGTTTGTTCTTGGCCAGATATTTTAGCCCCATCATGCCTGAATTAGCCATGATCACCTGATAGCGCGTGTCCAGCCATTCCTTTATCCTTCTGAGCATGTCGCCGGAATCATCTATGACCAGTATCTTTTTCTGAACGGTCCCGTCATTATTTTTGATAAATGTTGAGATCACATCGGTCACGTGGGGCATGTTGAGAGGGCGCTTGAATTCCCCCTTTACCAGCCCGCTGGGAAGGGTGTCCCTGACCTTCATTATGGCGTCCTCCTCACCGAAGAGAAAGAGGGGGATGGCAGCGTCGTGGGTCGTATCGTTCAGGTACACAAGACTCTTTCCGTCCCTGGCGATGTCGTCGTCGCAGGCTATGATCATGGCGGCGACTTCCCTGTCCGCAATGGTCCTGGAGATCTGGGATACCTGGGTGGTGGAGGTGACCACTTCGTAATTATCCAGCTTGGCAGCCAGGAGATCCCTCAGGGAAGACAGCAGATATCCGCCCCGGTGGGAGATCAGCATTATCATTTTCTGCATCCGGATCACATCCTTTCCAGAAGCCCGTTCACAAGGTTTAGGGCGTTATCGAGATCCACATCCGCCACCAATGAGACCAGCTTCCTCACATCCTCGCCGTATTCCTCCTGAATGCCTGCGGAGGAAAGCTTTCTGGCGGCTGAGTCGGCGGCGTCCATGTCGAATTCATCCAGACCGTCCCGGATCTCTTCCAGGAGATGCCGGATCTCATCTGTATCCATGGGGACAAGCTCTCCCTCCTCCTCGGGAGGATTTTCCCGGAAGGCGTTCTCAACGGAGAGCCTCACTCTGGTGTACTCGTTCATCAGAAGAGGGTGATTTGCGGTAACGAAGTCATTGTCTCCTTTTGACATGGCATCTTCAATGGAGGCTGCCTGATCGGACAGAGGCTGCGCTCCCAGAAGGCGGGCGGAACTCTTCAGGGCGTGCACGTGGATCCGGTAGTTGTCGTTGTCCCTTTTGTCGTATTCTTCCGTCAGCAGATCCTGCTTGTCGGCGTCCGCGAATCTCTCAAGCGTCTTGATGTAGAATTCGGGATCGTTCATGCAGTATCTGAGCCCCGTATCCGTGTCTATGATCCCTGAAAGAGATCTGATGATGCTTCCGTATCTGTCCATGTCTTCTCCGTTGTCGCGGGCTGTCTCCCTGCCCTCTTCTTCCTTTCTCCCGCTTTCGTCGTCGGGTATTATGTATATGTCGGGGATATATTTCAGCAGCATGTCTTCAAGAGTATGTCCTTCCACGGGCTTGGACAGATAATCGTCAAAGCCCTGCTGAAGATAGTATTCACGGGTGCCCTCTATGGCGTTTGCCGTGAGGGCGATCACTACCGCAGAGTGGCTTAGGTTTTCGATACCCATGGACTTCAGGGCGTGAAGAGTCTCTATGCCGTCCATTTCGGGCATCAGGTGATCCATGAGGATCACGTCGAACAGATCCGTCTTTACCTTTTCAAGGCACTCTTTTCCGCTGCTCACGCTGGAGACGCGTATCTTCGTCCTCTTCAGCAGATGTTCCGCCAGGCGCCTGTTTACGTCCGTGTCGTCTACGACCAGAACGCTGGCTTTCGGCGCGGTGAATCTGCCGATAAGCTCTGACCGGTCGGACTGATCGTCCGAGCCGGCGTCTCCGGTTTCCTCATTGTGTTCGGAATTCACTCCGGAAAATCTGAGCATCTCTTCCACGATATCCATGAGCTCGGATCCGGACTTCTTTATATCCTTTGCGTAGCCCGTTATCCTGGGATCCTCGGATTCCCTGAGGATCATTTCATTCATGCCCAGTATACCGTTTATGGGAGTGCGGATCTTGTGGGAAATACCGGAGTAAAACTCAAATCTGGCCTTTGCCTCCGCTTCCACGGCGCTCATCCTGTCCAGAATGTCACGGTACCTGGACGCTGCCCAGGACATCATGCCTATGGCCATGATCAGGGCGCCCGAGGCGGTGAAGAGACCGTGGGAGATGTGGATGATGTTTGAATCGGAGGTGATCAGGACCGTGTCGACGATGATGCATAAGTACAGTACCAGAGAAAGGATCAGAAACCACCTGATCTTGCGGAGGAACTCTGCATCAGTGAGAGCGGAGCGGACAGCGACGTAAAGGATGAAGAAAAGGGGCAGATAATAGAGCAGGACCCCGAGGGGCAGGAAACGGAGAAGGGTCTCTCCTCCCTTTACAAGAAAGGCGGGTATAATGAAGAGCAGACCGAGGATGTCCGCTCCGGCCAGCAATATGGCCACATTGCTGTAACGTGACTCGGATATCTGATCGATGGTGATTATGAGAGGTATCGGGGTCATCAGGAAACACAGGATACCCAGATTCTCCGTCATGACCATGTTGG
>JAEEGL010214520.1_pt1 | contig 35796 bp, 29 predicted proteins | sample 9134231 | NCBI WGS metagenome assembly JAEEGL01 (sample SAMN16246548, study PRJNA631951) | gut metagenome | biome: gut microbiome; feature: rumen; material: fiber-attached | host: Bos | place: Iran: Karaj | collected 2018-10
AAGGAAAGGATGGATGAAAATGAAATATAATTGTGATTTGATCTCGGATCTTCTTCCGTTATATAAAGACGAAATCTGCAGCGAAGCCAGCAGAAAGATCGTAGAAGAGCATCTGGCTGAATGTCAGGACTGCAAAAAGATGTTGAACAGTCTGAACGACATTACGATAGACGAAAAGATCGTAAAGGAAAAAGAAGAAGTAATCGGAACCCAGGCCAGATTTTTTAAGAGAAAGAGCGCTTTGGCAGGAAGCATTATCGCGATGATATTCGCGATACCGATACTGGTATGCCTTATTGTCAATCTTGCGACCGGAGCTGGCCTTACATGGTTCTTTATCGTTCTCGCGGGAATCCTTGTGGCCGCATCTCTGATCATTGTTCCGCTCATGGTTCCGGAGAATAAGATGTTTATGACGATGGGCGCGTTTACGGCAAGCGTTATTATCCTTCTCGCGATAATCAGTGTATATACTCACGGCAGCTGGTTCCTGGTGGCAGCTCCTGCGACACTCTTCGGATTAACGGTCCTTTTCGCACCGTTTATCGTGTGCAGAAGACCCGTAAATGCTTACGTAAAGAATCACAAAGGTCTTGCGATAATGTGCGCATACACAGCGACATTCGTTTTGATGATGCTCTGTATCGGACTCTATGTGGGAATGAGTGAATTCTTCCCGATGGCATTTGCAGTCTCAATGCCTTTGGTCGTAATGTGCTGGGCGTTCTTCGTGATCATCAGATACCTGCGTTCCAACGCCTGCGTTAAGACTGGTCTTTGCATTGCATCTGCAGGCGCTTTGTCAAGCCTTATCTCGGTTCTCGGACCTGCTGCGGAAGCAAGTATTTCAAGGACAGGCGTTACTTATTCTTCCGGTGTATCAGTGCCGCCTTTAACTTTTGTTGTTATAGGACTCGTAATTGCCGGAATCGGTTTCTTAGTTGGAAAAAATAAGGGAGGAAAGAAATAATGAACACAAAACATTTAGTAGCAGGAGCAATGGCTCTTATTGTACCGTCAACACTTTGCTTAACAGGTTGCTCATTCGGTCTGATCAACACTGTAAGTTACCGGTACGAGAATGGTGACAAGTACACGGCAGGCGACCGTGAGATCGACGACAAGATCACAAAGATCAACATCAATTACCTCGCGGGTGACGTAAAGGTTAAGGGTACAGACACTGACAACATTAAGGTAGATGAAACTGCCAACACAGATATCGACGCCGACCACCAGGTCCACACATGGGTAGATGGTGACACGCTCTATGTCAGATACTGTGCTTCAACCAAGTCGATCAACTTCAACAAGATCGAGAAGAGTCTTGAGATTACGATCCCTGAAGCTCAGAAATTGGATGATTTCGTCATAGAAGTATCTTCCGGCAACATTGATCTGAACGGTTTCACCACAGAGAATATGTATTCTTATGCTTCATCAGGCAACATGAATATCGACTGTTCAGCAACGGTTATCGAATTGAAGTCTTCTTCCGGCAATGTCGGTCTTACTCAGAATGGCAGCAGTGATTCCGTTAAGATCAAGTCATCTTCCGGTAATACCGTTATCAATCACAATGGTGACTGCAAGTCATTCGACATTGATTCTTCTTCAGGCAAGATCAATATCATGCAGAGCGGCACGGTAGATCAGGCGAAGATCCATTCTTCTTCAGGCGGAGTTACCGCAGCAATGGGCACGGTAAATACACTTAGCATAGATGTAAGTTCAGGCGGCATTAAGCTTGATGCAGATGAGATAAAGGATCTTACCACAAAGGCTTCCAGCGGTCATTCAGATATAAACCTTGGCAAGGTCCCTGCTGCTTCAAGCATCAACTGCAGCTCCGGCGGTATCAGCATTCATCTTCCGGAAGATTCTGATGTTACGGTCCATACGAGTATCTCAAGCGGAGAGTTCAATTATGATCTTCCTTTTACCAAGAGCGGCAAGGATTATGTATGCGGTAACGGTACAGCTGTAATGGATATCCGCTGCTCATCAGGAGATGTTAGTTTTCTCGCATTAAAATGATCTGCCTTCTACAGGACATAATTGCATAACCCAAATAATAACGGGGCATCTTAATTAAGTGAGATGCCCCGTACTATTTTTCAGTATATTGTAAATGAAGTAATTACCGGCTTTCCAGATACTGTGACACGCAGATGTGACGGCCGTCGATGTCTTCGAAAACGAACTGACGGTTGGTTGTCATTTCCTGCGCGGTCTTTGCGTCCGGCAGGTCTTCCGTGATCTTTACTCCGTTCCCCGAGATCTCGTTGTGGAGAAGGAAAGGCTCTGAACAGTAGATATACATGTCGTACTTTATGCCAAACTCTCTGGCAGGCTTTATTACGGCGCCTTCGCCTTTTACAAGAACAATGGCGATATTGTCACGTTCGAGCTTGATGTGGGGCATAGCCTCGTCATCCAGATGGACAGCTTTGAATCCGAGCTTGTCCTCATAGAAGACCGCAGTCCTGTATATGTCGGCACATGCGAATACCGCAGCCTGGCTGTTCATGAGAAGCAGCCTTCCGTTCTCCGGTTCTTCGCCTTCCTTTGCTTCCGAAGGAGCAGCGCTGCCGCTGTTAAAGCAATAGCCGAGAAGGGGTGTGCCGAAGAATTTCTCATGTTCCTCAAGAGAATTCATTATCTCACTTCTTTTGGTAATCTCGTCGTTAGTCAGTGTCTGCGGTATATCAGCCAGGTATTCTACCTTTTCAAGATATTCAAGAAGATTCATCAGTCTTACATGGAGAGGGATTACATCCGAAGTTGCCGGGATCTCGCATGCGCGGCCGTGGATAAACATCATGCCGTGTTCAACAGCTTCTGCGGGAAGTCCGGCATATAGATGCATGAGGAGGTTCATCTCTTCAAGGGTCTTGTCGTGTGTGCCGCCTTTGGCGATCGATCTCTCGATCATCTCGAAAACGAGGTTCATATCGTGCAGCGGGTATTCTTTTTTCAGCATAAGGATTCTCCTTAATTCGCAATTGGTCTTAATATAGCAAAGAGTTATAAAAAACAGAAGTATCGGCAATTTTTAATACTGATAACAAAGTTTTCTGCTCAAATGATAAAATACTGTTGATATCTCATGATCTGTTAAGGAGAGACATTCGCATGGAAATTGTTATGTGGTATCTGTCGCTGATCGTCGGAGCAATATGCTTTCTTTGCGGATTCCTTTATCTGTGTCTGCGCAGGAACCGTTCCCAGTCTGATTATATAAAAGCATCCGTGATTGAACTGGCTGCCGGCTGGGTGCTGCTTCTTCCTTATGAATTCTATGAGGAGATCACGGTCGGAAATCCGTTCCTGCATATTGTCGAGAGCTGCCTTACCGCTTTGATCCGAGCTTTGAATATTTTCTCGGCTGAAGGATATGAGATGGTTGCCGTGGGAGGCGATGAGACCTTCTCGAGCATTTACACGATAGTAAGGGTGCTTGTCAGTATCTTCCTCGCACTGTTTACATGCGGATGGGTAATATCATTTTTTGAGGGACCGGCGCAGTACATCAAGCTTTTCTTCAGACGCGGGCGCAGGACTTATATCTTTACCGGGTATAACGAAAAAACCGTGTCTGTAGCCAAAAGCATTATCCGAGAAGGACAGAAGAACATTAATATAGTCTTCCTTGAACAGGACGAAGATGAGTTGTCAAAAAAGTCGGCACCGGAAACTGACAATCTGATCCGACTTGCCATGCCTCCTGGCAGACTGATCAGGATCCTTTCACGGAAAACGCCCGGAATAGAAGTATATCTTTTCGGAGACAATGAAGAGGATAATCTCTCGCTGCTTGAAGAGGTGTTTGCCGGTAAAGCGATCCGGGAATTCTCCTCGGTCCGCTTCTTTGTCGAACTCGTCAAGGCTCCATGGTCTTTATATGATGATTTTGTCCGCTGCAAACTCGGTGACGGTGTAAAGAATATTGTCGTTAATTTTGTGCGTATCGAGGAAAACTTCATATATAACATGCTTGCGGAGAATTCCATATTTGCCGATACTGTCCCGGAGAACGGCGTTAATCTTGAGGAGACGGAGTGCAGACAGATTAATATTCTGATCGCCGGTATGAATGAACGCAACAGGGAGTTCTTGAAGGCTGTCCTTCATCTCGGACAGATGCCCGGATACTTTCTTAAGGTTACTGTTTTCGATAACGGTGAACACATGAAAGATCTTCAGAACCGGCTTCCGTCGGTCAGGTTCAATACCCGTTACTGTAAGGACGGAGATGCGTATTATTCACTTTCCTATTATGAGAATATTAATGTGGGAACACCTGAATTTGAGGAGCTTATAGAAAGAACATGCGGGGATTTCACATTTGCTTACGTTAACTGCGGAGATGATCTGGAGAACGTGTCTTTAGGTATACGGCTGGGAAACCTCCGGAAGAGAAACGGTTCGGAAGGCAATTACCGTATCGTTGTAAATGTTTCGAAGCTTGAACCAGGAAAGTGGAATGCTGACCGTCTGGAGAATATAAGTTTCAGCGGATCGTTCAGCAGGATCTACAGCCGTCCGTTTATCACTATGTCCGGTATCGAGGATGCTACTGTCAGGATACATGACATAAGACAAAAGGAGAAGGAAGCTGCCGCAAAGGCGGAAGGCAGGACATACAGGATCAGGTCCTGGGATGAATACTGTAACAATGAGTATAACCGTCATTCGGTATACGCAAGGACTCTGTCGTTTTTCTACAAGATGAAGATCATAGAGAAATACTACGGTTCAGACTACTCTATTACCGGTACTGACAAATGGCAGAAATATGAGCATATGCGCTGGGATATGTATACAAGGACCAGCGGATACCGCGATGTTGATGCTGTGAGCAGAGCAGTATTGGATAAGATGCTGGCAGGCCTGAAAGAGCCTTCGAAAGAAGAGATAAGGAAAGTCACAAAGATATTCAGGGCCAGGACAGGAGTCCATGAGGATCTTGTTCCTTATGAGCAGCTTCCGGATGAAGAAAAGAATCAGGACTCCCTGACTCTGAACGGGGAGATCAGGGATGCATTGAAAAGGATAACGGATAACGAAGGGTGTACTGTTTAGTCCGTATCCGGATTGCCTGAAAATATAAAAATCTAGAATAATCAGTGCATTTTGTTCTATAATACTGTTTCGAAAGTTCCAGCATAAGGAGGCAGTATGTCTCAGTTTAAAAAGACCAATGCCATGAGGATCCTTGATAAAGAGGGGATCGATTATTCATATCAGGAATACGAGTACGATGAGAATGATCTGGACGGTCATCATGTTGCCGAATATCTCGGAGTCCCCTATGAGGAAGTGTTTAAGACTCTGACAGCCGTATCGGACAAGGGCGAGTATCTTGTGTTCTGTATTTGTGTTGACGATGAGGTCGACCTTAAGAAAGCCGCGAAGCTCGCCGGCTGCAAAAGCGTCAACATGATCCATGTCAAAGATCTTTTGAACGTTACCGGATATATCAGAGGCGGCTGCTCTCCCATCGGAATGAAGAAGCAGTACAGGACTTTTATCGATGAGATGATCGAGCTTGTCGACAATGTCTGCGTGAGCGCGGGACAGAGGGGAGTTCAGCTTAGACTTAAGCCTGCCGATCTGATTTCATTTACAAATGCCGTAGTCGGCGATTTTGCTATGCGGTCCTGAAATGATAGAATTACTTCGAAATTTGTGACAGGGAAGTGGTATCTGTGTTAGAACCTAAAGCGTTTACGTTGAATGATATTGAGAAAAATGCCCGTATCTATTTTATCGGTATCGGCGGCATCTCTATGAACGGTCTCGCGAGACTTGCAAAGCACGCGGGATTTATTGTCGGAGGTTCCGATAATCATCCTTCTGAGAGAACAGCTGTTCTTGAGGAACAGGGAATAAAGATCTACAACAGCCAGATTGCTTCAAATATCGATGATTTCAAGCCTGACTATCTGGTCAAGACCGCTGCCATACTTCCTCATAATGAAGAAGTTAGAAGGGCATCGGAACTCGGTCTTCAGATATTTGACAGGGCTGAATTCCTCGGAGCTTTTACAAGAACATATAAAAACGTGATCAATGTGTCGGGAACCCACGGCAAGACCACGACTACATCCATGATCTCCCTGATGCTGCTGGAAGAGGGACTTGATCCCACTGTCCATCTCGGGGCTGATCTTGATATCTTTAACGGCACGGTAAGGGCCGGTTCCCATGACCTGCTGGTATCTGAGGCCTGCGAATTTAACCGGTCATTTTTGAATTTCTCCTCGACAACGGCTGTAATAACCAATATCGATCACGATCACGTCGACTGTTATCCGACGATCGGGGATGTAATAGACGTTTTCGCGGATTTTATAAAACTTGTGGGAGATGAAGGTTACCTGGTCGTATCAGGCCATGACGTAAATACCGCGACGGCTGTAAAAGAAGCTCAAGAATATTTCACTGAAGCGGGAAGAAGCTTCCCCAGAGTGATAACCTGCGCGACGGATAACGAAGTCTGTGAGGTCAGCGGAACTACTGCTGATTTTATTGCGGATAATATCACGTTTAACAACGGCCTTCCTGAATTCGATATCGTTGTAAAAGACGAAGGATCTGTCAGGGTAAGCCTAAAGATCCCTGGACGTCACAATATCTCGAATGCGCTTAATGCGGCAGCTGCCGCATATCTTAACGGCGCATCTCTGGAATCGGTAAAAAGCGCTCTGGACCGCTTCGGCGGAGCCGACGGCAGATATACGGTTAAAGGCAGTTATAAGGGATGCGATGTAGTAGTCGATTATGCCCATCACCCGACGGCAGCGAGAGCAACTATCGAAGCGGCTTCCAATATGCCGCACAATGACATCCTTGTTGTATTCCAGCCTTTGACTTTTAACCGGACCAAATTGCTTTTCGAAGATTATGTCACCAGCCTTTTGCCCTGTAAAAAGGTGCTGTTTGCCGAGATCTTCTCAGACAGGGAAAGTGATAACCTGGGCATGTCCAGCAGGATGATCTCTGATGAGATCAATAAGCGCGGCGGAGACGCTGAATTCTACGAAGACAGGGAAGAACTGAAGAAAAGGATCGATGAGCTCATAAATCCCGGTGACATTATACTGATCCTGGGACCTGAAGATATCAGGACGCTGGGCGATGAGCTGTGCCCCTAAGATATGATGAAGAAAAGTTCCGACATTAAGACAGAGGAGAAGACTGCGCCGCAATACGGTTTCCGTAAGATGCGGCCTGTAAAGATACCTAATGCTGCCTGGTTCGTTCTGGGCCTGTCTTTTGTCATGGCCGTTCTGCTCTTTGTTCTTTATGCTTTCTCTTTTTCCGGATCAAAGGATGCCTCGAAAACACTTCTTATCTACTCGGACGGAACCGGGATCTCCGAAGTGTCATTAAGGAACAGCCTCGCGTCCGCAGGATTCGGCTTTGAGATCATAGAACCGGATAAACGCAGTTCAAAGCCTGAATATGTATATGATCTTCCTGACGGGTATTCCAAAAGAAAAGTCGTGGTATGTGCTGTCGGAAGCAATGCCTTTAAGGTAATGGATGACCTTTTGAATTCGGGAAAAGATAATATCGAGGGTTATATTCTCATAGATCCCGAATATCCCGGCAATGTCTCTCTTGAAGGATATAACAGCGATTTCCCTTCTGTGCCATGCGCGGTTTTCGGATTTGACAGCAATGCAAAGACTGCAACAGATCTCAACGGCTCGCAGATGATCTTCGAGAAGATATCCGGAGTCGACACCCTATATGGACATCCTGCCAGAAGAGGAAAGTTATTCTCTTCCAAAGTCTATGTGTCCCAGAATCAGATGAGATATCTGTCATTGTCTCAGTCAATGGGCGGATTAACGGTGCTTCTGTCATCTCCGTCATTCCAGAGTGAGCTGGCCCAGTATATAGGAACGACATTCGGAACCGGTTATTCGTCTTCAAGGATACTTTGGTGGACGACAGGCGTCGTGTTCTTATTGTTCATGTCAGTCGCATTGCTTGCATTGTTCCTGTTTATGGTTCCCGTAACTGTACCTGACAAGGGCGCAAGGGAACTCAAGGGACGCAACAGTCTGGGCGCGATCATATTCCTCGGTCTCTCGGGCTGGATTGCGCTTTGCGGCGCGGTTATGACCTTTATCCCTCAGACAGGGTTCCTGACAGTTTATGTGGCGCTTTATTCACCTGTCGCTCTTATTGCCATGATGGCTTTTGCCCAGATCCGTCTTCTTCTGTCCAACAAGGTGAAATACAACAGGAAAGACTACGGTTTTACGATTTTCCTGGTATCTGTCATAACCGGCGTGATCGAGCTCATGATACTTGTTGCAGCTTCTCTCAATCTTACAAATGTTGAGGACACGCTGAAGAACGATGCCAATCCGATTGCAGCACTGATCGTTTTCGTGCTGATGAGCCTTTCGGCAGCGGCTCTGATACTTTCTGACAAGAAATCAAGATTCTCGGGGCAGGGAGCCTCCGCATATTTCGGCAGCGCGACATATTTCCTTGAAGTGCTTATCCCGCCTGTTGTCATGCTTATCATGGGCCTGATACAGGAGAATGTTGAACTTATAAGGGCTTCTGCAGCGGGAATTGCTCTGGGAATCATACCTTTCGGATGTGTTATGCCGATAAAGCGTATCTCTGATTTCTATGAGATCACCGGTCTTCTGTTCGGACTGGCCGCGGCGCTCATCGTGCTTATAGCCGGATAAACAGTCCGGGAAAGCTTCTATATATAAAATAATTGTTGACTTTAGCGTACCCGTGGTTTATTATACGCGGGTGACCGCATGCAACGGGCTTTTTTAAATGCGCTTTTTTAGGCGCTGCCTAGGGTTTAAGCAGCGAGACTGGAAGAACAGGAGGAAAGAATATGTACGCAGTTATTAAGACAGGCGGCAAGCAGTACAAGGTTTCTGTTGACGATGAGATCTTCGTTGAGAAGCTTGAAGGTGAGGCTGGCAGCCAGGTTACTTTCGATGAAGTACTTGCAGTATCTGATGACAACGGTATCACAGCAGGCGATGTTAAGGCTACTGTTACCGGTGAGATCGTAAAGCAGGGAAGAAATAAGAAGGTTATCGTCTCCAAGTACAAGGCAAAGAAGGGCTACAGAAGAAAGAACGGCCACAGACAGCCTTACACACGTGTACTTATTAAGGCTATCAACGTTTAATCAAGGGCATTTCGCTTTATGATTTCCGTTATCGTCAACAGGGAAGGTAATCTGATCCGTGCGATATACGCAAACGGACATGCAGGTTACGACAAACCCGGCAAAGATATCATATGCAGCGCCGTATCAACACTTCTTTGTACGAGTGCGAACGCTTTGGAGGATATCTGCGGTTATGATACCGATTCCACCTTCCGCGTTGCCGGCGAAGGCACAGAAGATGTCAGTTTAAGGATAACGGTTCCCGATACGGGAGACGATGAGACAAAGAACAGGGCTCAGGTAATCATGAGAACCTGCGAACTGGGTCTTATTGGGATAGCAAGAGATTATAACGGCAGTAAGAAAAGGTACGTAGAGATAATTAATTCAAGAACACCGGAGGTGTAATTATGATTAAGTTTAATTTACAGCTCTTCGCACATAAGAAAGGAATGGGTTCCACCAAGAATGGCCGTGAGTCCCAGTCCAAGAGATTAGGAGCGAAGAAAGGTGACGGACAGTCAGTTCTGGCCGGCAATATTCTTGTCAGACAGCGTGGTACAAAGATCCATCCCGGTACAAATGTAGGTATCGGATCTGATGATACACTTTTCGCTCTCATTGACGGTAAGGTCAAGTATGAGCGTATGGGCAAGGATAAGAAGCAGGTTAGCGTTTATCCTGTAGCCTAAAGTCAGGTATTCAGTAGAGACCAACAGAGCAGTCTGCCGCTGTATAAGCGTGGACTGCTCTTGATTTTTGAAGGAGGATCAGATGTTTATAGATCATTCCAGGATTTTTGTTAAGGCCGGAGACGGCGGCAACGGCGCGCTCAGTTTCCATACGGAGAAGTACATTACAAACGGCGGCCCCGATGGCGGTGACGGCGGTGACGGCGGTAATGTCATCCTTCAGGCTGCGCCGAATCTGACGAGCCTTCAGAACTTCAGGTTCAAGCATAAATTTATTGCCGAAAACGGCGCAAAGGGCATGGGTAAGAAGATGTACGGCAAACGCGGTGAGGACCTTGTCATCGGTGTTCCCGTTGGCACGGTCGTAAAAGACGCTGAGACAGGTGATATCATCGCGGATCTTACGGAACCCGGACAGAAGGTCACGGTCGCCAGAGGCGGAAAAGGCGGTCTCGGAAATATGCACTATGCGAATTCCGTCAGACAGGCTCCGCAGTTTGCCACGCCTGGAGCATCCGGTGAGGAAAGGGAACTGCTGGTGGAATTAAAGCTTATTGCCGATGTCGGCTTAGTAGGCTTCCCTAATGCGGGCAAATCGACGCTCCTCTCGGTTCTTACAAGGGCAAAGCCCAAGATCGCCGATTATCCGTTTACGACACTGGAACCCGTGTTGGGTGTGGTCTCCAAAGATGATTTCTCGTATGTTATCGCCGATATTCCCGGCATCATCGAAAATGCCCATGAGGGTGCGGGATTAGGTCATGATTTCTTAAGGCATATCGAGAGAACAAGACTTCTTGTTCATGTGGTCGACCTGTCCGGAACAGACGGCAGGGATCCTATGGATGACTTTAAAACGATCAACAACGAACTCGAGGAATTCAGCCTTGAACTTGCCTCCAGACCCCAGATCGTTGCCGGCAACAAGTGCGACGGAGTTACTGATGAAGAGGCTCAGGAGTTCGTTGACAAAGTTAAGGCGCTCGGATATGAGGATGTTTTCATTATTTCCGCCGCAGGTCAGATAGGCATTCAGGAACTTGCCGACAAGATCACCGAGACAGTGTCCAAGCTTCCTCCCACGATACTCCATGACATCGCCGACGGAGGCGAGAAGGTCTATACGTTTGACGAAGGCAAGAAGTATGAGATCATCATCAATGAGGACGGAAATTTTGAAGTTACCGGAAAGTGGATAACCAGGATCTTCAATTCAACCAATTTCGAGGATACCGAATCAACTAACTTCTTCCAGAGAACGCTTGAGAACGAGGGCGTTTTTGAAGAACTGAAGAAGATGGGTGTCAAAGAAGGCGACACCGTTAAGGTATGTGATCTCGAATTCGATTACTACGATTGATATGACGGTATAAACCTTTTATTTTAGGGCAGTCTCAGAATAAGTGAGACTGCCCTTTTTGAATGATATAATCTTAAGAAAAGGAGGCGTTATGGGCAAGAAACTAAACGCGGTATTAAGTCTTGGAATAATAGCTTCCGTTCTCACGCATATAGTGTATGAGATCTTTGCTTATCTGACATTTTATTACAATCCCGCGCTTACTAAGATAATTGCTTTCACGACCCTCGGCCTTGCAGGTCTTCATGCGCTCTGCAGTGCCGGTCTGCTGTTTTTCGCGCATGACAGAGGCAACGGCATGCGTTATCCGAAGCTTAATGCGCGCACGCTGATCCAGCGTGTGAGCGCTGCCGCCATGGTGCTTATGATAGTGCCTCACATTAATAATTTTAAGATCCTTTCCTCGCTTGCCGGATCGAACCGGGTATTATTCTATGTTGTTTTGTTCTCCCAGCTTCTGTTTTATGCCGCAGTGCTGGTCCATGTGGCGGTATCGGTAAGCAGAGCTTTTATTTCACTTGGCCTGGTATCAACCGGAAAAGCCGTAAGGGCAATAGATATCACAGTTTGGATACTCTGCTCAGGTTTGTTTGCCGCAGCTTCTGTCGCTGTTCTCAGAACACAGATATCAATGTTTGCGGGAGGCGCTTCATGAGTAAAGTACTGATCATCGGAAGCGGAATATCCGGTCTTGCCTGTGCCATAACATGCGCCTCGCGCGGCATTAACGTTATCCTTGTCTCGCCGTTTCCTTCGGAAAGATCTCAGTCGGTCCTTGCGGCTGGCGGAATAAACGCAGTGCTTACCGGTGAAGACGGTGACAGCATAGAGCAGCATATAAAAGACACTCTCAAAGGCGGGTGTGACATTGCGGGTGAGAAGGCCGTAAGAGGAATGTGCAGCGCAGCTCCGGATATTGTCAAATGGCTGGAGAGCCTGGGTACCGTATTCAGCAGGGACAGCGGCGGAAGGATAAGCAGAAGAGCTTTCGGCGGACAGACTTATCCCAGAACGAATTATGCTGGAACTGCCACCGGAAAACAGATAGTTACGGCTCTTGTCATGGAAGCAAGAAGGCTTGAAGGCAAGGGACTTATCGAGAGGCGTTACTGGACTGATTTTTACGGAGCGCTGATCAGGGATAAGATCTGTTACGGCGCGATGCTGTACAGCGAGGCTACGAGATCGGTAGAGGCTGTCACAGCAGACAGCGTTGTTATCGCGACAGGCGGGCAGAACGCATTATTCGGGAAGACGACAGGCTCCACACAGTGCGACGGATATGCCGCAGGCAAGCTCTTTTCGCAGGGTGTGGACCTCAAGAATCTTGAATTCATACAGTATCACCCCACTACAATTGAGACTGACAGGAAGAAGATGCTGATCTCGGAGGCGGCCAGAGGCGAAGGCGGAAGGCTGTTTTATGAGGATAACGGCAGCAGGGTCTACTTCATGGAGGATCTATATGGTGCCAAAGGCAATCTCATGCCGAGAGACATAGTATCAAAATGTATTTACGAGACCGGAAAACAGGTTTATCTTGATGTATCCTTCCTCGGGAAGGATAAGATCCTTGACAGGATCCCCGAGGTTTATGAGCTTTGCATGAAATACAGGAATATCGACATAACCCGTGATCCCGTTCCTGTAGTGCCTTCCGTGCATTTCTTCATGGGAGGGATAGCTGTCGGTCTGGATCACAGGACAAATATAAAGAATCTGTATGCGGTCGGCGAATGCGCATCGATGTACCACGGAGCCAACAGGCTCGGCGGCAACTCGATCCTTGCGGCAATCTACAGCGGCAGGGTGGCCGCAGGCAGTATTAAGGATGAGAAAACAGATTCTCCTGACTGGAGCAGGGAAGTAAGCGAAGAGAACGGCAAACTCGAGTTGAAGAGGAGATCCGAAAGCAAGTTCCCGGTCATGTATGTCAGGGGAATGCTCGCTGATTCCGTCAACTCTTCGCTTGGTATCGTGAGGAACGCCTGTGAGCTCGAAAACGGAATTAAAGATATCGATTACTATTTGGGCATTGCAGACAAGATAAACTTCGACAGGTCCGAACTTGAGTATTTCACATATAGTCTTGAAGGTATCCTGATCCTTGCGAAAGCGGTCCTGAAGTCAGCGTCGGAAAGACAGGAAAGCAGAGGCGCGCATTTAAGGAGCGACTATCCGGAAAGATCTGATGCTTATAAAGCTTCCACGATAATCAGTTATGACGGCGGCAATTATACGGCAAAGTTCGTAAAGGAGGATGAATATGAAGGTTAAGATACTGAGACAGCAGCATCCTCACGCCGGGCCGTATTGGCAGGTTTTCGAATATGAGGGAGGCAAAGATGCCTCTGTGGCAGCGGTCCTTGACAGCCTTAATTACAGGGACGATATCGTTGACGCGGACGGAAATCCCACGGACAGGATCTCCTGGGAGTGTTCATGTCTTCAGGGAATGTGCGGAGGTTGTGCCATGGTAATAAACGGTGTACCTAGGCTTGCCTGTGACACATTTCTGAAGGATCTGAAGGGGGATACAGTAACTATAGAGCCCCTGCGCAAGTTTCCCGTAATCTGCGACCTTGTGGTGGACAGGGGGATAATACAGGATAATCTTAAGAAGATGGATGCTTTCATCGGCGAATATCATCAGGATTCCGAGAAAGATCATGAACATGAATACCAGATCGGAAGATGCCTGAAATGCGGCCTGTGCCTGGAGGTTTGTCCCAATTATGTTAAGGGGGAAGAATTCTTCGGACCTCTCTTTGCCAACGACAGTTATTTTGTCGCTTCACGGAGCAAAGGTGACAAGACTAAGATAAAAAAAGAATATGAAAAGCACTTCGCAAAGGGGTGTTCAAAATCCCTGGCATGTATGCAGGTGTGTCCCGTTCATATTTCCACGCTGGCTTCTATGGCTAAAATGAACCGCGGTATCAGGGACTGAAGGCCATTATGACCGGGACTTCAAAATTGGAGGGGTTTGTTCACGAATTGTTAACAGTTGTTTCCTTGTGATGCCTTAATGGTAATGTATCATCATAAGCGTAAGAACGAGACCACAATATAAGTTTTGAGTTTGTTTGTATAGATGCCGCAGAGAAGATCTGCGGCATCTTTTTTCACTATTTTTTAAGCGCCGTCCTGTCGGGTTTAATGCATTTATTCTTTATTTTTGCTTTTTATAGAGTAAAATAAATTGGAGTTTTTGTATCAGAAAGGGATAGTATGGAGTTTTTCCTTCAGATAATCACCAACAGGATTCTTATCGTGGGAGTAGTTTCCTGGTTTTTGGCCCAGGTTTTTAAATGCATAAGCAATCTTATCCTTACCAGAAAGTTCAGCATTGAGAGATTGTTCGGTGACGGGGGAATGCCGAGCGGTCATTCTGCCACTGTGGTCTCCGTTGCTGTGGCAGCAGGTCTTTACGAAGGATTTGACAGTGGTGTTTTCGCTGTTGCAATGATCGTTGCGATCGTTGTAATGCATGATGCGATGAACGTCAGATATCAGGCGGGAAAACATGCTGAACTTCTTAATGTTATGGCTGAAATGTTTGAGAAGATCACGGGTGCCGATCTTCCTAATGAGGAGAAACTGAAGGAGCTCCTCGGACATACACCCCTCCAGGTTGCTGCAGGCAGTCTTCTCGGAGCTGCGACAGCGATACTCATGTATATCATATTCTGACCTTTTATGATCATCGATGAGATCCGGGCGGAATTAAAGAAACTTCAGGATACAGGTTACCGTGACATGCAGGTGACCATAATTCCTTCGGTGGATGCAGGTTCGATAATCGGAGTAAGGACTCCTGCATTGAGACAGCTTGCAAAAGAACTGTCGAAAAGAGAAGAGATATCTGTTTTCCTGGAAGATCTCCCGCACAGATATTTTGAAGAAAACCAGCTCCACGCATTTATTCTGTCCGGCATGAAGGATGCTGCCGGCTGCATAAAACTCGTGGATTCTTTTCTGCCCTGCGTTGATAACTGGGCGACCTGCGATCAGATGTCACCGAAGGTTTTTAAGAAAAACAAAGATCTTCTGCTCGAATATGTGAACAGGTGGATAAAGTCTGATCATACATATGTGAAGAGATTTGCCATAGGAATGCTCATGGAGCATTTCCTTGATGAGGATTTTAAGACTTCATATCTCACGAAGGTCTCGAAAATACGCTCTAAAGAATACTATGTGAACATGATGACCGCATGGTATTTCGCAACTGCTCTTGCGAAGCAGTATGATGCGGCTCTGCCTTATATTGAAGGTCAGAAGCTTGATATATGGACACATAATAAAACCATTCAGAAAGCGGTTGAAAGCTTCCGCATCACTCCCGAACAGAAGGAATACCTCAAGTCGTTAAAAAGAAAGGGGTAAAGTCATGATCTACACGGTAACGCTTAATCCTGCGATAGATATGAGTCTCCGTGTAAGTGACGGACTTATGCCCGGAAATATCAATAAGTCATACGGTATGAGGACGTATCCCGGCGGCAAGGGTATCAATGTTTCCAAGACGCTTAAGGTGCTGGGAAAAGAGTCTGTTGTCTGCGCGGGACTGTGCGGTAAAGACGGCGGTAAGCTTTTCGATATGCTAAAGAATGATTTTGAAGTTTTGAGCATAAGATACCCCTCAGGCAATACTAGAACAAATATCAAGATTTCCGGTGAGAACGGGGTAACGACCGATATCAACGGAGAAGGTCCTTTGTACGACAGGGATTCGGTTGAGAGGTTTAAGGCACTTTTGACCGCAAGACTGAATAAAGGAGATATCGTTGTCTTATCGGGAAGTCCTCCTTCGGGTTCGCCTTCCGGTATCTATGCAGAACTTATAAGGTGTTTCGGCTCGGCAGAAGGTGTCAGAGTCATCCTTGACTGTGCCGGAGATTATCTTAAGGAAGGACTGGCGGCCATGCCTTCCGCAGTCAAGCCGACCTGTGAGGAACTGGGATTTAATAACGATCCTGACCGCGCTTTGGAGGAAGCCAGGAATATCGTCTCAAGGGGAGTTTCGAGATGCCTTATATCAATGGGCGGAGAAGGTGCGGTCTTTGCTGACAGAGATCTGTCCCCGGTGTATTTAAAGGCGATGGATATTAATGTCTGCTGCACGACGGGCTGCGGGGATGCCATGACGGCAGGGCTTGCTTATGCATTTGATGAGGAAATGACTCCTGAGGATGCTTTCAGGCTTTGTATGGCACTGGCTTCGGCGGAGGCTGAGACCGAAGGAACAGATCCCCCGCTGGAGAACCGCGTTACAGAGCTCTATGGCGGCAATCCGTTTTGCGGCCAATAAGATAAGGACATATTGCAAACACAGAACAAACGTTCTAAAATATATACAGAAGAATTTACCTGATACGCATTGAGGCTTTAACGATAATGGAATTTAAACTGCATTCTGATTACAAGCCGTCCGGAGACCAGCCTGAAGCAATAGATTCACTGGTCAAGGGTATTAAGGATGGGATGAGGGCCCAGACTCTCCTGGGTGTTACCGGTTCCGGCAAGACCTTCACTATGGCCAACATTATCGAGAAGGTTCAGAGACCTACACTTGTTCTAGCACACAACAAGACTCTGGCAGGCCAGCTATATGCGGAATTTAAGGAACTGTTCCCCGAGAATGCCGTGGAATACTTTATCTCTTACTACGATTACTATCAGCCTGAAGCATATATCGCTGCCACAGATACATACATCGAGAAGGATTCCTCGATCAATGACGAGATCGACCGTATGCGCCATGAGGCGACAAAGTCTCTCCTGACGAGGGAAGATGTAATTATCGTGGCTTCTGTATCATGCATATACGGAATAGGCGAGAAGGATGATTATCTTTCATTGGCCCTTATGCTTGAGACAGGTCTTGAGATACCTATGGATGCGGTCATGGGCCAGCTTATCAATATGCAGTACACGCGTAACGATTTTGATCTTGCGAGAGGCTCTTTCAGGCGCAAGGGCGATATCATCGATATATGGACTCCCGATTCTGAGCATACGCTTACGAGGATCAGCTTCTTCGGTGACGAGATCGACAAGATAAGCTATGTGGATGCCATAACCGGAAAGACCGAGTTTACAAGAGATTACATAGAGCTGTTTCCTGCTTCCCATTATGCGACCGGCAGAGCCAAGCTCAATAAAGCCATAGACAGGATCGAAGCCGAGCTTGAAATAAGACTTAAGGAATTAAGAGAAGCCGGCGATATGATCGCGGCTTACAGGCTTGAGCAGCGTACCCGTTACGACATGGATATGTTAAGGGAGACCGGTTTCTGCAAGGGTATCGAGAATTATTCGAGACATATTGCGGGAAGGGAAGAGGGCGAGCCTCCGTGCACGCTGATGGATTTCTTCCCTGATGATTTCCTTCTCTTCATCGATGAGTCACACCAGACCATTCCCCAGGTCGGAGCAATGTATAACGGCGACAGATCGCGCAAGGAGATGCTGGTCCAGTACGGATTCAGACTTCCTTCGGCATTTGATAACAGACCTCTGAAGTTCAGTGAATTTGAGCAGCGTATGGGGCAGACTGTCTTTGTAAGCGCGACACCGGCTGATTATGAGAAAGAACACAGTGAACAGATAGTCGAGCAGGTAATAAGACCTACAGGACTTCTGGAGCCTGAGATCTTTATCAGGCCCGTCGACGGACAGATCGAAGATATTCTCGGTGAACTTAAAGAACAGAAGAAGAACGGCGATAAGAGCCTCATAATGACTCTCACCAAGAGAATGGCGGAAGACCTGACAGAATTCCTTAAGAAAGAGGATATCAGGGTCACTTATCTCCATTCTGATATCAAGGCAGTCGAGCGCATGCAGATACTCAACAAGCTCCGTAACGACGAGATAGATGTTATAGTCGGAATCAATCTCCTGAGGGAAGGAATCGACCTTCCTGAGGTATCACTGCTCATGATACTCGATGCAGATAAGGAGGGCTTCTTAAGGTCTGAGAGATCTTTGATCCAGATAATCGGAAGATGCGCCAGGAATGATCACGGAAGAGTTATCCTTTATGCAGATGAAGTTACTGATTCCATGATGAATGCCGTATCCGAGACCAACCGCAGAAGGAAGATCCAGCAGGAGTACAATGAAGTCCACGGAATTACACCGAAGACTATCAAAAAGGCTGTAAGAGACGTATTTGATATCGTTGCCGAGAACAGCAGGGATTCCTCATCCGTCAGAGGTAAAGACAGGTCTTCCGGCAAAGGCGGCATAGATGCCGCAAGACTCATAAACGAGGGCGTATCGGGCGGAACCGAGGAAGAGAACAAGAAGCTTATCGAGAAGCTTACTGTTGAGATGACCAGGGCGGCCAAGGATCTTGATTTTGAGAGGGCAGCCGAGATAAGAGACATAATAATCGAACTCAAGGGGAAGAGATGATGAGCGGTTTTTGTCATTTGCATCTTCATACTGAATACAGTCTTCTTGACGGCGCGATAAAGATCAAGGATCTCGCCGCCAGACTCAAGGATATGGGCATAACTTCATGCGCGATAACCGATCACGGTGTAATGTACGGCGCAGTCTCGTTTTACAGGGAGATGAAGGCTAACGGCATTCATCCGGTAATAGGGTGCGAAGTATATGTGGCTCCGGGTTCGAGATTTGATAAGAATACTGCTCCGGGCGCGGAAGATAAGTATTACAATCACCTGATACTCCTGGCTAAGGATAATCAGGGTCTTACGAATCTGAACAGGCTTGTATCAGCAGGTTTTACCGAAGGTTTCTACAGAAGACCGAGGATCGATGAGGAACTCCTTGAGAAGTGGCATGAAGGACTGATATGTCTTTCCGCATGCGTAGCGGGCAAAGTGCCTTCGCTTATCCTCTCGGGTGAGACAGAGAAAGCGGCACAGGCAGCCATATGGTATGACAGGCTTTTCGGCAGAGGCAATTACTATCTTGAGATACAGGCAAATACCACGCCTGAACAGGCGAGGGTCAACGCGGCTCTCGTTAAGCTTTCCAATGAGACCGGCATACCTCTCGTTGCCACCAACGACTGCCATTATCTGATGAAGGATGATGCCGAGGCTCAGGATATCCTTCTTTGTATCTCGACTGCTGCAAGGATAGATGACGAGAACAGGATGCGTATGTCCTGCAATGAGTTTTACGTCAAATCCGAGACCGAGATGAGAAGGTTTTTCCCTGAACTCTCTGAAGCGATCGATAACACCGGAAAGATCGCCGATATGTGCAACGCCGAATATGATTTCGAGACTATACATCTTCCTGTTTATGAAGTGCCTGAAGGTTTCAGCAGTCACGCGGACTATCTGGCTGATCTGACATATAAGGGTCTTGAGAAGAGATTTGAAGTAACTCCTCCGACGGGAAGCGTTGATGAGTATATGAAGCGCGCAGAATATGAGCTTTCAGTTATAAACAGTATGGGCTATACCGATTACTATCTCATAGTCTGGGACTTTATAAACTATGCCAAGACACACGAAGTTACGGTCGGACCGGGAAGAGGTTCCGGCGCTGGTTCGCTCGTTGCGTATGCTGTCGGAATAACTGATATCGATCCCATCAGATACGGACTTGTTTTCGAGAGATTCCTGAACTCCGAAAGAGTATCGATGCCGGACTTCGATGTCGATTTCAACGATGAGAGAAGACAGACGGCAATAGACTATGTTGAGGCCAAATACGGCAAGACGAGAGTCGCCCATGTTATTACTTTCGGCACGCTTGCCGCAAGACAGGCGGTTAAGGATGTTGCGAGGGTTCTTAATATGCCTGTCGCACAGAGCAACAAACTGACAAAGATGATACCGTTCTCTGTCGGCATGACACTGAAGCAGGCTCTTGAGATAAGCACGGAATTCAAGGAAGCTTATGACACCGATCCGGATGCTCATAAAGTCATAGATATGGCAATGCGTGTGGAGGGACTACCGCGCAACGCAGGAACCCATGCCGCGGGAATAATCATTTCGGGTAAGGATATTACCGACATTGCGCCGCTGGCCGTCAATGACGATACGGTGGCGGTACAGTTTGCAAAGAGCGATGTGGAGAGCATTGGTCTTCTCAAGTTTGACTTTTTAGGTCTTAGAACGCTTACTGTTCTGCAGGACGTTAAGGAACTGGTCAGGAACAACTATGGAAGGAATATCGATCTGGACAGGATCCCGTTAGATGATCCCGAAGTGTTTAAGATGATAGGCCGTGGAGATACGGTCGGTATATTCCAGCTTGAAAGCCGCGGAATGACATCCTTCATGAAGCAGCTGGAACCGGGCAGCCTTGAAGATATCATCGCCGGCATTTCGCTTTACAGACCGGGACCTATGGACCAGATACCAAAGTATGTCGACTGCAAGAAGAATCCTTCACACATCACATATGATCATCCGCTCCTTGAGCCTATCCTCAATGTAACCTACGGATGCGCGATATATCAGGAACAGGTTATGCAGATCGTAAGAGATCTTGCAGGCTTTTCCATGGGACAGTCCGATAACATCAGACGCGCCATGAGCAAAAAGAAAAAGTCGATAATGGAGAATTACAGGAACCTGTTCATGTACGGCGGAACAGATGACAAGGGACGTCAGATCGACGGCTGTATCAAGCGCGGTGTTCCCGAGAAGACTGCGGCTAAGATATTTGATGATGTGTCGGGTTTTGCAGGTTATGCGTTTAATAAGTCACATGCCGCCTGCTATGCGGTCGTAGGATACTGGACAGCTTATTTCAAGTACTATTATCCGACTGAATTCATGGCGGCAACCCTGAATTCATTCCGTAATGACCTGGGCAAGGCATCGTATTACATCTCATGCTGTCCCGCTATGGGAATTGAGGTTCTTCCTCCTGACATCAACAGGAGCCGTGAACGTTTCACGACTGAAGGCGACCGAAAGATAAGGATAGGACTGTCGGTGATCAAGAATGTCGGAGAGGGAAGTGTTCTTGATATCCTGAATGACAGAGAGAAGAACGGTGATTACAGATCATTTGAAGATTTTGTGGTAAGGGCTGCCAAGATAGGTGTAAAGAAGAATGTGGCAGAAGCCCTGATCCTTGCTTCCTGCATGGATTCCTTCGGACTGACCAGGAGCAGTATGGCTGCCTGTGTCCAGACGGAACTTGACAGGATCGCGCATGAGGAAAGCCGCAATATCGAAGGACAGTTATCGCTTTTTGATTTCGGCGATGCCGTTGATGCTGGTTCGTCTGTCTTTATCCCTGATATAGCCGAGTATCCTGAATCACAGAAACTCGGATATGAGAAGGAGATGGTCGGGATATATCTTTCAGGTAATCCGCTGGCATCTTTCACGAAGATAATATCTGATATCGCGACATTTGATATGTCTGAAGCAGCTGACATAATTGCCCTTTCGGGGAGTGACGCGTTAGATGACAATAAACAGGTCGCGATGTGCGGAATGGTCACCGAGAAGAAGACCGGTTATACGAAGAAAAAGACCATGATGAGCACTATAAGCTGCGAAGACTTGAGCGGAACCTTTGAAGTCCTGCTTTTCGGAAGGAATTTTGATACTTACAACAGGATGATCGAGAAGAACAAGCCGTATCTCTTCATCGGAAGAAGGCAGATGAGGGAGGGCGGTGAGCTTTCCATGTTTGTTGACAGCTGTTTTGAACTGACAGACGATCCTGCGCTTATTCCGACGATAAGAAATGACAGAGCTTACCGTACCGCTTTAACCGAGAGAGGCGGTTCCCAGGTCTTGAGACAGAACGGATATACTGCACCAAAGCCGGCGGCAGATGATAAAGATGTCCGCCAAAGCACTGTTCGGCAAAGTGCGGCAAAACCCGCTAACTCCCCGCAAACTGCAGATCAGACCGGTGACGGCAGCAAAGAACCCGTAATGAGGATACGCTATAAGGGTAAGCCGGATTCGCAAGGCTTTTCGAGACTTCTGAATTTCCTTGCTTATTTTCATGGTAATATGGCTGTAGAGATAGTTTTCGATTCGGATCAGAGCGTGACGAGACTTGATGACATCTGCCGTGTAACGCCTGACCAGTCTGTTATCAATAAACTGGCGGAACTTGTCGGTGAAGATAATATTGAGATCATGTAGAGGAGGTAACACTATGGACGAACAGAAAGTGGCTGAACTTAACAGGATAATCAAAGAGTGCAATCATATTGTCTTCTTCGGAGGAGCCGGCGTATCGACAGAAAGCGGTATTCCCGACTTCAGGAGCAAGGATGGTCTTTATAATCAGCACGATGTAAAGTTTGACAGATACAGTCCCGAATACCTTCTTAGCATAGACTGTCTTGTCGATCATCCGGATGTTTTCTTTGAGTTCTACAGACAGAAACTGAACACAGCAGGAATTGAACCTAACAGGGCTCACTATAAGCTCGCCGAGATGGAAAAGGCAGGCAAGCTTGACGGAATAATCACCCAGAATATCGACGGTCTCCATCAGAGGGCCGGAAGCAAGAATGTCCAGGAGGTTCATGGTACCACATACCGCAATTACTGCATGAAGTGTCATGAGAAATATCCCTTTGATTTCATATTCAAATCGGAAGGTCCTATCCCGAAGTGTCCCAAGTGCGGAGGAATGGTCAGACCCGATGTAACGCTTTACGGAGAAGGACTTCCCCAGACTGCGTGGATAGAATCCAAGAGACTGGTTTTCAGAGCGGACTGCCTTATTATTGGAGGAACCTCTCTGGCAGTACAGCCGGCTGCATCACTGGCTTATGATTTCAGCGGGAAGTATCTGGTGATCATCAACAGGGACAAGACTTTTGCCGACAGAAATGCTCATCTTGTTTTCCATGACAACATAACTGAGGTTTTGGATTCAATAAGGCTTGATGACTGATCCGGCAATAAGGAGCGCCGTATGCAGTCCGGGAAGAAGATATTTTCCATAAGATTCAAGATGTATATCTTCGCTGCTGTTACCGTTTTGGTAGTGGCTCTGGGTATCGCGGCAATTGCATTTGTCACAAGCGTTAACAGGATTGATTCGTTTTACAGACAGTGTACTTCCGATAATGCCCGTAATTTCGCTTCCATGGTCGACGGTGATTATCTTGCAGACCTCAAGGCAGCCGTAGCCTCAGATGAGTACCAGGCTCTCAGGGTGAAGGCTGAGGAAGAAGAAAATGAAGAGCTTATTGAAGCGTATCTTAAAGAGAATGGGCTTTGGGACGGATATATTAAGATAAGGACACAGATCAGTGATTATCTTGTCAACATGGAGGAGATCGAATACCTCTACGTTGTTGCTCATGGTGATGCTGAAGCTTTATCCGACATGTATCTTGTTGATGACGATACTACGCCGCTCTATGAGACCGGTTACTATGAAGAGCGTGAAGAGGAACTCCGCGGGTTCGATCTGACGGCTCTCCCGCAGCCTACGATCTCAAACGGGGACTGGGGATGGCTTTGTTCCGACTTTAAACCGGTTTATGACTCTCAGGACAATTGTGTCTGCATAGTAGGCTGTGATTACAGCATGGATGAAGTCATGACCGAAAGAGCGTCATTCTTCGCCAGCATCCTGGCAGGAGCATTGGGCTTTATCGTAATAGTGCTACTCGGAGCAATGTTCTTTATCAACAAGGCTGTCGCACAGCCTATCAAGGCCATGACGGAGGAGATGAAGAGATTCAATCCCGCAAATCCGAAGGATTACGATACGGCCGGTGTCATTGATCTTGATATAAAGAGCAACGATGAGATCTCCGAGATCTATAAGGGGATCAAGTCTATGCAGATGAGCATTGTCGATTATCTGAAGGAGAAGGAAAAAGTCGAGAATGACATTAAGCATAAGGATCAGAAGATCGACAAACTGAACGATGAGACCTTCCGTGATGCTCTGACCGGAGCAGGCAATAAAGCGGCGTTTAATAAAAAGTCCGATGAGATGAGATACCGCATTGCCAGGGAAGGCGAAGAGTTTGCCATTGTGATGGTGGATGTCAATAATCTCAAGCATGTAAATGACAAGTGCGGACATGAGGCAGGCGATCTGTATCTGATCGGATGCTGCGGCGTGATCACTGAGGTTTTCGCGCACTCGCAGGTGTACAGGATCGGAGGCGATGAGTTCGTCGTCATCCTCAAAGGCGAAGATTACAAAGAACGCTTTGATCTTACAGAAAAACTTAAAGAGAGTTTTGCGCACTCTTACGCTCAGACAGATAAGGAGCCCTGGTTCCGTTATTCCGCAGCGGTGGGAATTGCCGGGAAAACGGCAGATGATACTACGATCGATGATGTTTTCAACCGCGCTGACAAAGCGATGTATGAAGACAAGGCGCTGTTTAAGAGCAGATACGGTTCAGACCGCTGATGATCCCATGATAGCCTGAACGGATCAGATTTCGTGGCTATAGTGATAGAAGGCGCTTTTTATTATATAATAAGTGCCGAAAATCTTTTTGATGGTTCGGAGGAATTATTATGGGCAGACTTCTTTACGATGAGAGCAACCTCCCGGAGATAAAGAGCCTTAAGGCTTTGGATTACGATACGGTAGATAAGAACACGGTTGAACCCGTAAAGCGTGTTGGCGTTCTTACGAGCGGCGGAGACGCGCCCGGCATGAATGCGGCTATCAGAGCCGTTGTCAGAGCCGGAATAAATGCAGGCTTTGAGATGTACGGAGTAACGAGAGGTTATCACGGCCTTTGGAAGGGTGAGATCAAGCAGCTCGACGGAAGAAGCGTATCCGAGACTCTGCAGAGAGGCGGAACATTCCTCATGACAGCAAGATCACAGACTTTCATGACTGATCAGGGTGTTCTTAAGGGTGCGCGCATGATGGAGGCATATGAACTTGATGCTTTGATCGTAATCGGCGGTGACGGCTCATACAAGGGCGCCAGGGCGCTGGCAAGGATCGGAATGCCGGTTATCGGTATGCCCGGTACCATAGATAATGATATTTCCTCAACGGAATATACGATCGGATACGATACTGCAATGAATACGGCTATGCAGTGCATCGATAAGCTCAGAGACACGGCTTCCTCACATGAGCGCTGCAGTGTTATTGAAGTTATGGGAAGAAATGCCGGATGGATCGCGCTCAATGTAGGAATTGCCACAGGTGCGGAGAGCATCCTGATCCCGGAAGTACCTTATGATTTTAACAGGGATGTCCTGAGAGTTATCCTTGACGGACGCAATACCGGTAAGAAGCACTACATTGTTATCGTTGCAGAGGGTGTCTGCAAGGCTGAGGATATCGCCAAGCAGATAGAAGAGGCAACCGGCATCGAGGCCCGTCCTACTATTCTCGGACACCTCCAGAGAGGCGGTTCGCCTACATTAAGAGACAGAACGATCGCAAGCCTTATGGGTATAAAAGCTATCGATTGTCTCGTTGAGAAGAGATTTAACAGACTTGTTTGCATGCAGCATGGCGAGATCACCGATGTTGACATTGAGAAGGGTCTTGAGATGACCAAGACTATAACTCCTGATGTCATAGCGAATGCAAAGAGACTCGGCTGATACCGGACATCTGCTTTTTATTCGGATAGGAAAAACAGATAATGTATGAATACTTAAGCTTTGAAGAAAGCCTTGAGCGGAAGAAGATCCGCGGGCGTGTCTTGAATACGCTTGAATTTACCAAGATAAGGGAAACGGTAGCCTCCAAGGCCAGAACACGGTACGGAAAAGAACTCTGTTCGGAAATGGTTCCGTGCTGTGATGTCGATTATGTGTCCCGTGAGCTTTCCTGCACAGGGCAGGCGATGGAGCACATCATGAGATTCGGTATGCTTCCTTTAAGCGGGATGAGAGATCTCAGGGAATCTCTCATATATGCCAAAGCGGGCGGTACTTTAACCTGCGGACAACTTTTGGAAGTTGCTTCTTTTCTGAGAACCTCGGGTGAGATCAGAAAGGCCCTGACGAAGGCAAGATCGGCAGGTTCGCCACTGGTCGACGATACCGAACCGGATATATGCTCTTATATAGATAAACTCGAGACCTGTGATAAGCTCCTCGAGAAGATAGACGATTCAATCCTGGGACAGGATGAAGTGTCCGACAAAGCGAGCAGGGAATTGTCCTCGATCAGGAGGGAACGCAAGAATATCGCAAGCGGAATAAGGTCTTTGCTCGACCGCGTTATTTCAAGCCATGCGGACATGCTCCAGGAGAGCATCGTAACTCTCAGGGAAGGAAGATACTGCATTCCCGTAAAGGCTGATTTCAACGGCAGGATTGAAGGTATCGTTCACGGCGCATCGTCATCCGGACAGACACTCTTTATCGAGCCGATGAGCGTTGTTGACGCAAACAACAAGATCGCGGAACTGACTTTTGCCGAACAGGCCGAGATTCAGAGGATATTAAAGAGTTTTACGGATGAAGTGGTTTCTATCGCAAACCTTCTCGAAAACAATATGTCTATAGCATCACGTCTGGACTATATTTTCGCGAAAGGTGAATACGGCGTTGAGAATAATTCATTCTGTCCCGAGCTTAATACCGAAGGACGGATAGCTCTTAAGGGCGCAAGACACCCACTGATCCCCGCGGAAAGCGTTGTGCCGGTCGATATCAGTGTCGGTGAATCTTATGATGCTCTGATCGTTACAGGACCTAATACAGGCGGCAAGACTGTCTCGCTTAAGACCTGCGGGCTTCTTGTGCTGATGACGATGGCAGGGCTTCCGATCCCTGCTGACAGCGGTTCTGAAGTATGCATTTTCGACAGGGTGCTGGCTGACATTGGTGACGAGCAGAGCATTGAAGAGAGTCTTTCAACATTCTCATCGCATATGTCAAACATTGTTTTCATCCTGAAGAATATCAGGGGAAAATCTCTGGTGCTCCTGGATGAGCTTGGTTCCGGTACAGACCCTGCAGAGGGTGCGGCTCTTGCTATATCGATCATCGAGGAACTCAGGAAGAAGAATTGCGTTGTTATGTCCACGACGCACTACAGAGAGCTTAAGGGCTATGCGGAGACAACCGAAGGCGTAATGAACGCTTCCTGTGAATTCGATACGGAAACTCTGGCTCCGACATATAAACTGATCACCGGAAGACCGGGTTCTTCAAACGCGTTCGTAATCTCGCGCAAACTTGGTCTTGCAAAGCACATTCTTGATAACGCTAAGTCAAGGATGTCATCTGACGAGCTTAACTATGAGGCGCTTATCGCTAAGGCCGAAGAGGAATCGAAGCGTGCTAAGACTCTGGCGGAAGAAAATGACAGGCTCAATATCGAACTTAAGGCTGAGAAGACCCGCCTTGAAGAAGAGAATGCAAAGCTCAGGCAGTCCAAGACAAAGATACTGAATGATATGAGAGCCGAGCAGAAGAGGCTCCTTCAGGAACAGGAAAAGGAATTGAGCGATGAACTCCGTAACCTGAGAAAAAGATCCAGGGATATGGACAGGGCTGAACGCGAAAAGGAAATGGATAAGATCAGAAGAAAGCTCAGAGCCGGTATTGACGATCTTGAGTCTGAAGAAGATGAAGCCGTGGAATCAGTTGCTTTGAGCGGTGAGCCTGTCAAGGAAGTCGTTAAAGGCGAGTGTTACTACGTGCCTTCTTTAGGCCAGACGGGAATAGCGGAATCAGACCTTTCCAAGAGCGGTTCGGTAAATATTCTCTGCGGAAGCATGAAGATCGCGGTCAAAAAGAGCCAGCTCCTGATGCCGACAAAGGAGCAGCGTGATGAATTCATGAGGACCAAAAACGGCAAGGCTGCTTCAAAGGCAAAAGGCAGACAGACTTCAGGCAGTGCCGAAGACCTTTCTAAGGTAAAGTTCAACAGCGCTTCTTCTACTGTATCGGAACTCATGCTTATCGGAATGACGACTGCTGAGGCGGAATCGAGACTCGGCAGATATCTTGAAGACTGTGTTCTTGCCGGAATAAAGGAAGCAAGGATAGTTCACGGTAAAGGCACGGGAGCTCTGAGAGCATGCGTGCAGGATATGCTCATAAAAGATGACAGGGTTGATTCTTTCCGCGCGGGAGAACAGGGCGAGGGAGACGCAGGCGTTACTATCGTTAAGTTCAGATGAGGACAAAAGGGTCATGGAAGATAATATTATCAATGAACAGCAGAATGAAGTGACAGGCGCGCAGAGCGGAAAGCCGGAGAAGATGGTAAGGATAGGATATATCTTCCTTTCAGTAGTTCCTTTGGCCGTGCTTGTGGCCATACAGACGGTGGCACAGATCCCTTTCCTGATCATGGCTTCCGTTGATGCAGTCACCGGAACTGATATTTCCGGTGATGCATTTGATGTTTACGATAAGATCCTTGAGATTTTCAACGGGAAATATGCCATCTATGCATATCTTATCTATTCGGCTGTGGGAGTGGCTGTTTTCGCGATATGGTATTACAAAGGGTTTGTAAAAAAGAATCCGAAAGTAAGATTGGGTGAAGTGTTCGGAGTAAGATCGATACTGGCAGCAATAGGACTTGCCATAGGACTCTTTTTTTCTATCAATGCGGCATTGACTCTTGCTGAATGGTTATTTCCGCGTGCAATAGAAGCTTATAATGAAATGCTTGAGATGGCCGGGATCGTGTCCGATCCTGTCCTTACTGTCATATACGGCCTGATACTTGGTCCCGTTATCGAGGAACTCTGCTTCAGGGGAGTTACATATGCGATCCTTGAAAGATCCGGTGTGCGCCCTTGGATATGCATACTTATACCTAGCCTGTTTTTCGGAGGGATCCATCTGATTCCTGTACAGGTGGCATACGCAACGGTTCTGGGACTGTTTCTGGGTTACTTGCGATATAAATACCGTTCCGTTGCCATCACCATTGCAACACATATGCTGTTCAACTTTTTCGGAACATTTGTCAGTGAGCTGATCGATGGATTAGGTTTTTCTGACGGTCTTTCGCTGATCTTCGGCGGAGTCTCACTGTTCATCGTCGTGTTTGCCATAGTGTTGATCAACGGGGATAAGAAAGCTTTTAAACCCGCGAGCAATAGTTAGGAACATTTGATATAATTAATTTGTAATTCAAATTGATGGGAGAGATGGTTTTGCTTAACGAAGAAGAACATATGTCAGAGGCTCTGGTCAGGATCTTTGAGAATGTTGTTTTGACAGAGGAGAAATCTCTTCAGGCAGGATATTTTAAGGATCTTTCTATCGCCGAGATGCATACTCTTACAGCGATAGGCCCTTACGATGCCCGCACCATGACAAATACGGCTGAAGACCTTGGTATTACCACGGGTACGCTTACGGTTGCGATAGACAGGCTCGTTAAGAAGGGATATGTCCACAGGGAACGTGATAAAAAAGATAAGCGTATCGTAAGGATCAGTCTTACGCATAACGGCAAGCTTGCATGCAGAATGAACAGCAAGTTCCACAGGGTACTGGCAAAGCATATTCTTGCCGGATACGATGCTGATGACAGACAGCATCTTCTGGATCTCGTTGATGAGGTCGACCGGTATGTTGAGCAGCAGCTCAGACGTTATGACAGCAGTGAGAACGTAAGAGCGACCGCGACGCTGGTTGCTAAAGATACTACGAAGGAGAAAAAACAAGATGGCTGACTCTGACAACCTGAGAGCAAAGGTTAAAGAAGACGTGATTCGGATCATGGCTGAAACGCTCGAGATATCTCCTGAGGAGATCACGTCTGATCTTGCGTTTAATACCGATCTGCCCTTTGATTCTCTGCAACTTTATGAATTCGTAATAGATGTTGAGGAGACATATAATGTCCGTCTTCCTGATGAACTGTTAGATCAGGTCAAGACCGTAGACGACATGATAGATGTGGTAGTTAAGCTTTCTGCGCAGAAGTGATCTGACGTTGCATGAAGAAACTATTTATCGTAAACAGCAGAGCTGATTCAAAAGCTTTGGCACGTTTTAAGACGGCCTATTCCGGACTGGCAAATGAACATCAGGGAAGTTCGGAGATCGTATATACCGAGTTTGCCGGTCATGCCAGTGAAGTGGCAAGCAAAGCCGCAAAGCAATACGGTGTTCTGGTCATTGCGTGCGGCGGTGACGGAACTATCCATGAAGTCGCCAATTCCCTTGCGGAGTCGAAAACGCCTATGGCGGTTATTCCTCTGGGTACCGGCAATGATTTCACAAGATCCGTTATGGATGAGGATCACAGAAGCAATTGTGAGACATGCCTTGCTGATCTGTTCAATGACAACTTTAAGATCCGGGATACTGACATGATAAAGGTCACGTCCTTTGACCGCAGCGGCAATAAGATAGATTCAAGCTCGGCCTGGTGTCTTAATGTAGCTTCGATAGGTCTGGATACTGAAGTCCAGCTCAGGGCGAAGGGCAAGGTCCTGGCACATCCGGATTCAGGTTTTGTCAGGAGTACGGCATATATCACTTCAGCCTTGGGATGTCTTTTCGGGAACAGAAAGTTCCATTTCAAATACACTGCGTTAAGAGGTGACGGAAAGCCTAACGTGTCCGCCAAAGATGTATTTACGATGATCGCCGTCTGTAACGCTTCTTATTACGGTGACGGATTCTGTCCCGCTCCGAACGCGAAAACGGATGACGGTCTCATAAACTGCTGTTCCATTGAATCCGTTAATCTTTTCAGATCGCTTTTTCTGCTCACAAAATATAAAAAAGGCAGACATGAAGGCTATAAGGAAGCGGATGTTTTCGTTACGACAAAGCTTACGGTTGAAGCCACTGGCGCAAGAGACCTGAACGGTAATTACGACGGAGAGGACTTTTCCGGGCATAAGGTCGATTTTGAATGCTTCCCCGGGGCAATAAAGTTGGCACTGTACGGAAAATAACCGTTTTCCGTGTGCTTGCTGATCCTTCCGGCTAAAAAGAGCATTTTCAAAGATTTATTAAAATAATTGAAAGCCGGTCCGTTATGTTATAATTACAAGTTATGGACAGCTTAGTTAAGAACAGTATCGAGAATTACAGAAAATACGGTGTAAGCGAGAAAGCGGTCAAGGCTGCGGTAAGAGCCGAAGAGTCGCTTGCTGATGTCTATGCCCGTATTGACGATATCGTGACTTGCAATGAGCTTAAGGTGCTGGATGCCTTCAGGAGCGAGAAATTCTCCGATACCCATATGGGTTCCACGACCGGCTACGGCTATGACGATGTGGGCAGGGAGAAGATCGAGAATATCTTCGCTAAAGTTTTCGGAGCGGAAAAAGCATATGTCAGATGGCAGATCAGCACGGGATCACAGGCAATTTCCGCCATGCTCTACGGTGCTTTGAGACCCGGAGACATCATGCTCTCTGTTACGGGAAGGCCTTACGACACTCTTATGGCTACCATCGGCCTTTCTTCTGACAATAATGACATGTCCTTAAGATCTTACGGGATCGGATACGAGGAAGTTGAACTCAAGGAAGACGGCTCGCCTGATCTTAACGCTATCTGGGCGGCAATTAAACCACAGACAAAGATGGTTTTCATACAGAAATCCAGAGGATATACGGGAAGACGAGCTCTCCTTTGTGATGATATTGAGAAGATCTCTGAGCTCGTACACTCGGTAAGGGAAGATATAATCGTTGCTGTGGATAACTGCTACGGTGAATTTACAGAGAAGAGAGAGCCTCTTGAAGCCGGTGCGGATGTTATTGCAGGCTCCCTCATTAAGAACCCCGGCGGCGGTATCGCAAAGACCGGCGGTTATATAGCGGGAAGGGCAGACCTCGTTGAGAATGCCGCAAGGCATCTTACAACTCCCGGACTGGGAAGCGAAGTCGGTCCGACTTTAGGCGCCAATGCCATGATCGCCAGGGGACTCTTTACAGCTCCCGCATGTGTCGGAGAGTGCCTTAAAGGCGCTGTTTTCGCAGCTGAGATACTCGGAAACGAAGGATATAAGACGAGCCCCTCCGCTAAAGAGGTCAGAGGAGACATCGTGCAGACAATCGAATTTGGTGATCCCGATAAGATGGCTAAGTTCTGCGCTGCCATCCAGTCATGTTCGCCTGTGGATTCTTTTGTTACACCCGTACCGTGGGATATGCCCGGTTATGACGATCAGGTAATAATGGCGGCAGGCGCCTTTGTCCAGGGTGCTACGACCGAATTGTCCTGTGACGGTCCTATGAAACAGCCCTATATTGCTTATATGCAGGGAAGTCTTGCCAAAGAGCAGGCTAAGCTTGCATGTATGCTTGCTGTCGGAGGTTAACTGATATGGCTGACGGTAAGCAATGGTATAACAGACCGCAGGAAGAGCCTTCCTCCAAGAAAAACGGAAAACAGCCTGCACCTGTGAAAAAGAACGTAAAGCCCGGTGCCGGACAGCAGGGAAAGAGACCCGCTGCCTCAACCGGCATTCAGTCGGGAAAAGCAGCCGGAAAACCGGCCGGCCAGCAGTCCGGCAAACCCTCCGGCAAACCTTACGGTAATATGTCCGGTAAGCCTTACGGCAATCCTGCCGCTAAGCAGTCTGCAAAGAACGGCAGACCTAATGTAAAAGCCGGTCAGAAACAGCAGGGATATAAAGGAAATACCGCTAATCAGGGAAAAAGCATTATCCCGGACATGGATCCGCTGAAGACGGGTTCTGATAAGAGCGGCGCAATGAAGAACGGCGCCGTTAACAGAAAAGCGGGCATTCCTTCTCAAAAGGGTCAGAATCCTTCTCTTAAGAAGGGCTCCTATAAGACTGTGCCTTACAAGACATCTGTAAATCAGGGCACTAAAAAGAGCATATATTCCAAGGGTAATCCGGGCAACAAAGCTCATACAAAGCCCATAAGCAAGGAAAGGGCAAAAGAACTCGCCACTGAGAGGGAACAGAAGAAGATATTAGAGCAGGCAAGGCTCAAGGAAGAGGCTAAGCTCAAAGAGCAGCAGAAGATCGAGAAGAATGAGTTCAAGCGCAAGAATCCTTCGCAGAAGAGCGCCGAGAGCCGTGCGATAAGGAATGGTATCTTAGGCGCTGTTGCAGTGGCTTCAGCTCTTTTTGTGCTTGTGTTTGTAATACATCACCTCTATGACTATATCGCCGAGAAACCGAATTTCTCTTTCGTAACGACAGGCGCGGTTGAGCATACGATCGGTGCAAGAGCTCTTGTTGTAAGAGACGAGGATACGATAAATTGCGTGAATTCCGGTGAGCTTGTAACGCAGATCACCGAAGGATCGAGAGTCGCAAAGGATCAGGAACTTGCGATCGTGGTTCCGGATGAAATGAAATCCGTTGTACAGGACTTAAGAAATGTCCAGTCACAGATATCCGATGTCCAGCAGGAGCTTATCATGGCAGGCGGAGTATCTGAAGCCGATATCATTTACAGAAACTATAACAAGAACCTTTCCGCGATCCTTGATTCGGTAAGATTCGATTCGATGGGCGGAAATCTCAGCAATATGTCATCTTACGGTTCCTCGGTAAACGTTATTCTTGATGAGCGTGAGGATGAGATGAGCCGTATCAATTTCGATGACGAGAGAATATCCGTATTAAGAAACGATGAGGCTGTTTATGAAGCCCAGGTCGAAAAGTACGCATCCAGGATCACGGCTCACAGACCCGGTATCGTTTCCTTCAGACTTGACGGCAGGGAAGAAGCGCTCAGCTATGACACATTCCTTTCGATGCCTGTATCGGAGGTTAAGGACTATATCAATAATTCGGTAGGCGCCATATCTTCAGACCTCAGTGTTGATGCCGATACTCCGGTCGTCAGGATCGCGCAGAACGAGAGCCAGTTCCTGTCGGTATATCTGTCATCGAATGATGCGGCTGTTTCCGACTTCGCTGTAGGAACCCTCCATGACATAAACGTCCGTACGGAGGGTATCTCGATCGATGACTGCAGGGTTGTGCGCTGTGAGAATGACAACTCGGGAATGCTCATAACTTTCGAGACATCAAGAAGCGTTGAAGCGCTTCTTGACCTGAGAACTGTTGATATCGAGATCGTTATTACTGAGACTGACGGTATGAGGGTATCTGTTCCGAGCCTTGTTAACGAGGTATACGCGCCCAAGGGTAATCCGGCATTCTGCATCTATCTTGCTCCGGGCGCAAATGTCGGTCCGGATACTTTCGGCGACAGTGCTGTATTTAACGTAACGATAATCCCTAATGTGAAGAAAGACGATGACGGCAATATCATCGAGCAGCAGAACACGTCTGTTGCGGGATGTACGGTCATCTACACCGAGGCTATGGAGAACGGAGGATATGTCGTGGCGTTCTCCACACCTAACGATTATTCCGCTCTTAAGAAGATAGACAGGCTCTATCCTGACGGTTATATGGCATCCTTCGTCGATACGGCAACCGGTCTCGGCATGACAGCCGACAAGATAGTCGTATCCGAATATTCCGGAATGGCTTCTATCTATACGAACAATCAGGGCTTCGTTGAGGAGATACGTGTAATCGTACTTGATAATGACAGGGAATTCGCGATCATTGACAAGGTCGGAAAAGCTTCTGTTCCGAATCTTAATACTGTAATTATTACAAATCCCAATACTGTAAAGCCCGGAGATAAGGTCGACTGATATGGAATATGATTTTTCTGAAGAGCTTAAGAATAAGATTTCTGACAACATCCTGTCCGTAAAACAGTCCATAGAAGAAGCAGAGAGAGCAGCCGGCAGGGAAAAGGGAAGCGTTACCCTTATAGGTGTCACAAAGGTGTTCCCTGTGGAATATGCCGAGGCTGCAGCCATGAGCGGTCTTAAGGATCTCGGTGAGAACCGTGTCCAGGAACTTGTACCCAAGATCGAGAGGTTTTCCGCACTCGGCATAGACGCTGACTGGCATCTTATCGGAACGCTGCAGAAAAATAAGGTTAAGTATATAACAGGAAAGACATATCTTATTCATTCCGTAAACAGCGTTGAGCTTGCCGAGGAGATATCGAAAAGATCCCTCAGTAACAATGTTACTTCAAGTATCCTTTTGCAGGCAAACGTATCAGGCGAGGAAAGCAAGCACGGCTTTGCACCTCATGAGTTAAAGCCTGCTATAGATAAGATATGTAATCTTCCTTCTATTAATATATGCGGTCTCATGACGATGGCTCCCATCGAGACATATGAGGGACAGGCAAGGGAAGTATTCGCAAAGACAAGGGTTATTTTCGAGGAACTGAAGGAATATACCGGCCTTGAGTCATGGAAAGTCTTGTCAATGGGAATGAGCCAGGACTACAGAAGCGCCATACTGGAGGGATCCACGCATGTCAGGATAGGTACGGCAATATTCGGAAACCGTGCCGAATACAAGCCTGTGTAACAATGTTCGATCGTTAATCCGCAATTTTTGTTACATTTTGTAATAATACCCCGTTTTAAGTTACCGTCTTGTGTCATATTGCCCAAAACTATTGAGGCGAATATCAATTTTCGTTAATATCCCATTATGTTATTGAATGTCCTTGGTCGGGCGAATATTTAAGGAGGAAAAAACAAATGGGCACTTTTAACGTTAAGAATTTCTTCGGAAGCATGTTCACACCTGTAGAAGATGAGATGGAAGAAAACTATTACGGTGAGGAAGAGGGCTACATTGAAGAAGATGCATACGAGCAAGAGCCTATTGCA